>Ga0209373_10000072_pt1 | contig 222137 bp, 171 predicted proteins | sample Higcelweek5metaG_FD_187173 | JGI IMG/M metagenome (GOLD analysis project Ga0209373, IMG submission 187173) | Freshwater pond sediment microbial communities from the University of Edinburgh, under environmental carbon perturbations - High... | ecosystem: Environmental > Aquatic > Freshwater >... | reverse complement strand
GCTCCGTTTTATTGCATGGCAAAATGAATGGAAGCATACCTTTACACGATTGTTCACCGCCTTGCGTGGAGTTGTCTGGTGCTGTCTGGATATGGGGAGCGTTCTCAAATGCTGTGGGACAGCATCTGGTCCAGTTCGCATGCGAGGGGCCCCGGAACAGGCATATTTACCCGGATTTGCACCGGCCTGACCGGAATTCAATGGAAGGAAAAAACCGGAAATGGGTATTTTCAGAAAACAATCACCGCAACCTCAAACTGGGAGGCAAAAATGACATTTTCTAAGAATTATGGGACGGCAGTGATATTTTTTGTAATTTCTACATAACAATAATATCAAACAGGATAGGACATAAACACACAATCATGCGATTTTTTTCAGGATATTTGCAAGTAATTTGCAAGTAAACCCCTCTTTTCATGGAATCAGGGTAAAAAAAGAGCCAGTCGCAATCCGTTGATTTTGACTGACTTAGATGTGTTTTTGAAGTGGTGCACCCGGCGGGATTTGAACCCACGACCTTCTACTCCGGAGGCAGACGCTCTATCCAACTGAGCTACGAGTGCGGAAAAACAGATGATACTATATCCCATATTTCCTTTTTTTCAATTTCATTCCCACGAAAAGTTTGAAAATAAATAGGCGATCCATATAACCGCGAAATGCCCCGATTCTCCCGGATATTCAGAATATATCGTGCCCGTGGCAACCTGCCTGAGAAGTTGAGTGAAATTGTAGAATCGAGCGTGTTTTCAGTTCGGGAACAGATCATCAACTGATGTACAGAAGAAGATGAATTTTTTCAGAAAAAATCTCAAAAACTGACCGGAACCCGATGGAACCGACGTTTACTTGACGGGAGCACTGGAGAATTTCAGAAGATCGCGGTAATATTCCAGACGGCGGGCGGCGGCCTTCTCCTCGGCAGACCCTTTGCGGAGCGCCGCGGCGGTTTCCTGGAGACGGCAGGCTTCCTTGAAATTGCCGAGCGTGGCATGGGTTCTGGCCAGTGTCTCACAGGCGATTGCATGAAGCAGCGGATTTTCTTGAGCGTCCTTCTTGCCAAGGCTGTTGTAGGATCTCATGGCAAGAGTAAGCTGGATTTCGGGCTTCAGGAGTCCATAGGATGCGTTTTCCACAATAAACGCAATGGGCTGAATTAACCTTTTCTCGGGAACAGGAAAATCTTTCGTAAACTTTCCAACCGCCAGAATAAAACCTTCCGCATCGCCGCGCCCGAGCAAAAGATCGAGCTGCATGAGGCGGAGTTTGATATCCTTCGGATTCTGTTCGCAGACTTTCTGGATGAAGGCAGGGATGTCGTCTGTCCGGCCGGAAGCGTTCAATGCCATAAGTTTTGCCTGAATGGCAATGCGGTCGGCGGGTGAGAGACAGAGAATCTTGTCCGCGGTGGAGGAAACGACGGCGGAAAGTCCAGACTGGATCGCCATCTGGAGTTCCCTGCGGAGAGTTTCGACCTTACGCTGGGTTGAGAGGGAAAAGTCGCCTTTGCGAACCTGTTCCACAACCATGTCCAGTTCGGTGGGATGTCCGCTCCAGACCACTTTTCCATCACTGGCCAACACCGCGTATGGGAACAGGGATTCGGTTTCCGCCAGTTTCTTACGGGTTTTCAGTTCCTGATCCGCCGCCACGCCGATGACAAAGGGAAGATTGTCCTTGATGAAGATATCCATCGGTTTCTGTCCGTTCATGGCGACCGCGGTAATGGAAAGCTGCTGTTCGGTCTGGATGGTTTCCAGCATCCGGAGGAGCTGGGAGGAAGCCTCGTCGGCAGAATCAAACAGGACCACCGCCGACAATTTGTTCTGAACCGCCGGGGGATTGAAATACCATTTCGCAACATTGATTTCAGGCATATCCTTTCCGGCATCGATGGCCGAAAGACAGAAAGGCAGCAGCATAGCGGAAAACAGCAGAAATCTCATAAAAACCTTCCCTTTCAGAGAGGCGCGGTGAATTCCCGGACAGACCGGCTCATTTCAAACGCGCGTGCAGTTTTGAACAAACGGTCTTCCGCAAGGCTCGGGGCAATCAACTGGATGCCGACCGGCATGCGGGTGTTTTCATCCATCCCGGCGGGGAGACTGATTCCGCAGTTGCCGGCCAGGTTCAGCGCCGTGGTGAAAACGTCCGAAAGATACATCTGCATCGGATCGGATTTTTCACCAAAACGGAACGCGGTCGCCGGAGTAACGGGCGTGAAAATCACGTCGCACCGGGTAAAGGCATCGGTAAAGTCCTTACGGATCAGCGTCCTGACCTTCTGGGCGCGGACGTAATAGGCGTCATAGTAACCGCTGGAGAGAACGTATGTGCCGAGCATGATCCGACGGGTAACCTCGGGACCGAAGCCTTCACCGCGCGAATCCTGGTAGGTGCTGAGAAGATCGGAGGCGTTTTCACTCCGGTATCCGTAGCGGATGCCGTCGAAACGTGCGAGGTTGGCGCTGGCTTCAGCGGGTGCGATGATGTAGTAGCAGGCCATCGAATATTTCGTGTGCGGAAGAGAGACGTCCACGAACTCCGCGCCCAGTGAACGAAGCACTGCCATGGATTCCTCCGTGACTTTCTTCACGCCGGGCGCCACTCCTTCGACTTCAAAATATTCCTTCGGGATGCCGACTTTCAGCCCCTTCAAAGAAGGGTTGAGGTTCCTGAGCTGCGCGGCGAAACCGCCTTCCGGCGCGGATGAGGGAAGACTGGTCGTATCCCTGGGATCCTGCCCGGAAATGAGGTCGAACAGCATTGCCGAGTCCGTGACGTTCTTGCTCATCGGACCGATCTGGTCGAGAGAGGAGGCAAAAGCCACAAGGCCGTAACGCGAGACACGCCCGTAGGTGGGCTTGAGCCCGACAATGCCGCAGAAGGCGGCGGGCTGGCGGATCGAACCGCCGGTGTCGGAGCCGAGCGCAATCACGGTTTCGCCGGAGGCAACCGCCGCGGCCGAACCGCCGCTGGAACCGCCCGGGACACAGGCTGTATTCCAGGGGTTGCATGTTTTCTGGAAAGCGCTGTTCTCACACGAAGAGCCCATGGCGAATTCGTCCATATTGGCGCGTCCCATCAGGACAAGTCCGGCACTTTTCAGTTTTTCAATCACGGTCGCATCATACGGCGAAACAAAGTTTTTGAGTATTTTCGAGGCGCAGGTGCAAGGCTGTCCCTTCACCGCGATGTTGTCCTTGATCGTAATCGGAATTCCGTCACAAGGACTGAGCGGGCTGCCTGTGGCGCGGCGGGCGTCGGATTCCTTTGCTCGGGCAAGGACATCCTGCTTATCAAGAGACAAAAGGGCCTTGAGGGAGGGCTCAAGTTTTTCGATCCGTTCGAGGTATGCGCCGCAGAGTTCGAGGGAGGAAACCTTCCCCTGCTCCAGAAGGACAGACGCCTCCGCGAGCGTGAGTTTCTGCAAATCGTTCATGACATCTCCTCGCCCGGCAGAACCTGCGGGACCTTGATGAGTTCATTGTCGATCGTGGCGGGAGCATTGGCAAGCATAGCCTCGCGTGCGAAAGAAGTTCCGGCACGGTCATCCCGGAGGACATTGGAGCGGGGCACGGCATGAGCGGTCGGCTCGATGCCGGAGACATCGAGCTCGGAAAGCATCTCGACATAGCCGACGATGCTTTCCATTTCCTTGCGGAGCTTCTCCGCCGCGTCCGGCGCGATTTTAAGGCGCGCGAGCGCGGCGATATGAGCTACATCAATCCCTTTTGCCGAGGCGGACATGGGTTATTTCCCCTTTTCGAGCATCAGGGTAATCGTGGTGATGTCCGCGACTTCGGCCGGGCCGAAGAACTGGATCGGACCGGGATAGACGTAACTGGTTTCGACCGCCCACTTGGCGCGCTTGGAAGCCAGTTTCTTGAACGGGGCTCCATCGAGTTCGACCAGCGCCTTCCGGATGACGGGCTTGTCTTCGCCGTGACGGCGTTCCATGTTCATCATCGCGGTCAGCGGAATGGCTCCGGCGATCCATTTTTCAGCGGACGCGGTCAGGTTGCGGACGGAGGACATGTAACCGGTCTTGCCGGTGCCGATGATCGCGGCGGCGTTGAAGCCGAGGCTGTAACAGTAGTCGGCGTCGAAGTTGGAGGGCATGGAGCAGCGGCCTTCATACCCGAAGAAGTGAGTCTGCGCGGAGAACTTGCCGTTGAACTTGCCGGCGTTCTTCCAGTCGGCGAGTTTGTTCTTGACGAGTTCGACAAGGAGTTTTTCCGTTTCGATGCGGGAGACCTGAACGTTGCCGTGCGGGTCGCGGTCCATCGTAAGCTGCATCTTGATCTCCATCGGGAGGGAAGCAAAGACAGCGGCGGACTTTTTGGAGAGTTTGCCGAGGATGAATTCGGCTTTCTTCTCGTTAGTCGGAAGGGCAGCGTAAGCGTCGGCGAACTTGGCCAGCAGATCGTTCAGTTCGGCGATGAGGACCTTGAAGTCGGGGATGAACTCGATCAGGCCTTCGGGGATCAATGCCACACCGAAGTTTTCACCGTTGGCGGCACGCTTGGCGACAGCATCGGCGATGATCGTGACGATCTCGTCGAGGTTCTGCTTCTTCGCCTCGACTTCCTCGGAGACGAGGGTGATGTTGGCCTGGGTGCGGAGTCCGCATTCAAGGGCGATGTGGGAGGCGGAGCGTCCCATCAGTTTGATGAAGTGCCAGTATTTCTTGGCGGAATTGGCGTCGCGTTCGATGTTGCCGATGAGTTCGCTGTAGACCTTGGTGGCGGTGTCGAACCCGAAGGAGGTTTCGATGAACTCATTCTTGAGGTCGCCGTCGATGGTCTTGGGGCAGCCGACGACAAGGATTCCGGCGTTTTTGGCCTTGTAGTATTCGGCGAGGAGACAGGCGTTGGTGTTGGAGTCGTCGCCGCCGATGATGACAAGCGCGGTGACGCCGAGTTTCTTGCAGTTGGCCTGCGCCTTGTCGAACTGTTCGGGAGTTTCGAGCTTGGTGCGTCCGGAGCCGATCATGTCGAAGCCGCCGGTATTGCGGAAATCGGACAGGAACTCATCGGTGATCTCGACGAACTTGTTGTCGACAAGACCGCTGGGGCCACCCTTGAAACCGTAGAGTTTGGACTTCGGATGAAGGCTCTTGAGACCGTCGAAAAGCCCCGCGATGACGTTGTGTCCGCCGGGAGCCTGTCCGCCGGAGAGGATCACGCCCACATTGAGGGGCTTCTTGAGAGACGCGCCGGAACCGGCGGAGAACTGGAGGAGGGGCATATTGCTGGTGTTGGGGAAACGCTCCTTGATTTTCTTTTCATCCGCGAAGGGTTTCATTTTCTTTCCTTCCTTGCAAACGACGTTCGCACCGGAACGGAGGGCGGACGGAAGTTTGGGGGCGTAGGCGAGACGTGCCTTCTGAATGGGAGAGATGGTGCTCTTCATGATGAATGTTCCTCTTTCTTGAATGAATTATGATCCAAAGTCTGGAAAAATCATCTAATAATGTACTGCCGGAAAGGAATTTTATCAAGCGGGCGAAAAAAAAAAGGTTCAATATGCCGGATTCGGACGCCGACAGGAAATTCCTCGTGTCTCTTTCAATCCGGCGGATAAGGAACCGGTAAAGACAATCAGAAAAATACGTTGGCAAACATTTTTGGAGAAATCTCAAAAAAATCAAGATTTTCCTCTTGACAACAGAGAAACATTATGTTATTTTACAAAATGACAAAGGAGAAACCGATGTTGAAGTTCAAAAAAAACTGCTGCCGGAAAGAAGCGGAAATATTCAAGGCGCTGGGACATCCGACCCGCTTGTGGATCGTGGAACAGCTGTCCGACAACCAGGAACATTGCGTCTGCGAATTCGTGGAGGCGGTCGGAGCGGATTTTTCCACGATCTCGCAGCACCTCGCGGTACTGAAGCAAGCGGGGATTCTCGAAGACGACAAACGGGGAAAACAAGTCTATTACAGGCTCTGCTGTCCCTGTATTCTCAATGTAATCCAATGTTTCAAAGACCGGAAATAATTTTTTGAAAAACAGTTTATCTTCTGGCAGAATATAGGAGCGAAAGCATGTGGCGGAGTCAATGGAAATTTCTGGCGGGACTGATCGGAGGATTTCTGATCTGTTTTTACCTGCCGGTGGGGAATGCGCGTTTTAACGGGGCGGTTCTGGAGTCTCTTGAACTGGTGAAATGGTATGCGCGGGAACATGTGCTTCTGTGTCTGGTCCCGGCACTGTTCATCGCCGGAGCAATCGGCGTTTTCGTGAGTCAGGGAGCCGTAATGAAATATCTGGGACCGAAAGCGAAAAAATGGATCGCATATCTTGTCGCCTCGGCATCCGGATCGATTCTCGCGGTCTGCTCCTGCACGATTCTGCCGCTGTTCGCCGGAATCTACAAAATGGGGGCGGGACTCGGGCCGGCCTCGGCTTTTCTCTATTCGGGTCCCGCCATCAATGTCATGGCGATCGTTCTGACGGCGCGGGTGCTGGGACTCTCCCTCGGGATCGCCCGGGCGGTCGGCGCCATCGGATTGTCCATCGTCATCGGGCTGTGCATGCATTGGATTTTCCGGAAAGAGGAGGCGGAAAAGCTTCAGCAGGAAGCCCAGGAGACGGAGGCGGGGGGCGCCCGTCCGCTGTGGCAGACAACGGTCTTCATCGGCAGCATGGCGGCAATCCTCGTCTTTGCCAATTGGGGCAAGCCGGAATCCGTAAGCGGAATATGGGCTGCGGTCTGGAGCATAAAATGGCTCCTGACCGGAATTTCCGCTCTGGTTCTTGCCTGGATGCTGGTAAAGTATTATGGGTATGCACTCTGGAAAATGACCGTGACGGCGATACCGGTCGTCATTCTGGCAATTCTGTTTCCGGGCAGTCCGATTCTGGCCTTCACCGCCGGTTTTCTCGGACTCGGCTTCTTCAGCAGCACGGAAAAGAATTCAGAACTCAAAAACTGGTTCGAGATGAGCTGGGACTTTACCAAAAAAATTCTGCCGCTGCTCCTCTTCGGCGTGATGATTGCCGGGCTGCTGCTGGGACGCGTCGGACATGAAGGACTGATTCCGGGAGAATGGGTTTCAAAAGCGGTCGGCGGCAACTCGGTCCTCTCCAATTTCTGTGCATCGTTTATCGGAGCGTTCATGTATTTTGCGACCCTGACGGAAGTTCCGATTCTGGAAGGCCTGATCGGAGCCGGAATGGGCAAGGGACCGGCGCTGACACTGCTGCTGGCGGGTCCGGCTCTGTCGCTCCCGAGCATGCTGGTCATCAACCAGGTGATCGGGTTCAAAAAGACAGCCGCATTCGTTTCGCTGGTGATCGTTTTCTCCGCCATTCTTGGGATCATTTACGGAAGTTTCTGAAAATAACCTTGTGAAAGGAAAAGTCATCATGAAGATTCACGTGTTGGGAAGCGGATGCGACAAGTGCAAAAAACTGGCGGCCAACGTACAGGAAGCAGTCGCAAAACTCGGAGTTGATTGTGAAATCGAAAAAGTCACCGACATCAACCGGATTGTCGGCTTCGGAGTTCTGATGACGCCCGCGCTGGTCGTGGACGGCAAGGTTGTCTCCTCCGGGAAAGTGTTGAGTCCGGAGGAAATCGAGGCGTTTCTGAAACCCGACGCCCCCGGAACCGGTGTCGAAACAGAAAAAATTGTGGCGGAGAAAAAAGAAGAAAAGAGCGCCTCCTGTTCCTGCTGTTCCCCTGCCCCGGAAGCGGAATCCTCCTGTGCTTGCGGGACGGAAGCGCCGTCGTGTCCTTTCTGCGGAAGCGGAAATAAAAAGGTCCTCACGACTCTTCTGCTGCTCTTCATCGCAGGGAGCATCGCCTTCATGGTCTTCAAGGAAATCAAAGCGAAAAACGAGGCGGTCTCTGCGAAAGAGGTGCCCGCCCTCCAGAACACGAACCAAAAAGGGGTTCTATTCGTATACTATTTTCATGGCAACAAGAGATGCATGACCTGCAACCGGATCGAAGCATTGACAAAAGAAACGCTGCAGGCAAAATTCGCGGGACAGCTGGCAGACGGGAAACTGATCTTCCAGTCCGTGAATCTGGATGAGCCCGCCAACGAACATTTCATCAAGGATTTCCAGCTCACGGCCCGCACCGTCGTCATGCAGAAAAACGGCAAATTCGAGAGATTCGACGAGGTATGGGACCTGGTCGGAGAACCCGCGAAATTCACCGCTTACATTCAATCCGGCGTGGAGAAAATGCTGAAATGAACGAATGGATACCGGCCGTCGGACTGGCCTTCTGGTTCGGACTGCTGACCGCCATCAGTCCGTGTCCGCTGGCGACCAATATTGCGGCCATCAGCTTCACAAGCCGCAAGGTCGGTTCCATCCCGCACATTCTCGGGGCGGGACTCTGCTACACCGCAGGACGGACCCTGACCTATGTGCTGCTCGGATTTCTGCTGGTCCGCGGCCTCCTCGCCGCGCCGGAAATCTCCCACCTGCTCCAGAAATACATGAATCTCCTGATGGGCCCCCTGCTGATTCTGGTGGCGATGATTCTTCTGAACCTTCTCTCGCTTCCCGTCCCCTCTTCCGGAGGAATTGTTGAACGATTTCAAACCAGAATCGGCAAGACCGGGGTTCCCGGAGCCGGACTTCTCGGCATCCTTTTCGCGCTTTCGTTCTGCCCGACCTCGGCAGCGCTCTTCTTCGGAAGCCTCCTGCCGCTTGCGGTAAAGATGGAATCCGGGTTCCTTCTGCCGGCGGTCTATGGAGTCGCGACCGGACTGCCGGTGCTGGTGTCCGCCTTTCTTCTGGCGTTCGGAGCGAACAAGGTGGCGCAGGCCTATGACCGGGTTGCCGTTTTTGAAAAACGAGCCCGTCAAATCACCGGAATTCTATTTCTCGCCATTGGAATATGGATGACATTCACGATTACACTGGGGGTCCGCTTATGATCAGGATTTTATTTCTCTGCACAGGGAATTCCTGCCGCAGTCAGATGGCGGAGGGCTGGTGCCGTTTTCTGAAAGGAGACTCCATCGAAGCCTATTCCGCGGGGATCGAGAAGCACGGCTTGAATCCGTATGCCGTCCGGGTCATGAAGGAAAAAGGTGTGGATATTTCCGGCCAGCGCTCGAAACTGATCTCGGAGCTGCCGGAAGCCTCGTTTGACTATGTGGTCACGGTCTGCGGCAATGCCAAAGAACACTGTCCGTTTTTCCCCGCAAGGGTCAAGGTCGTCCACGTCGGATTCGAAGATCCTCCACGGCTTGCGGAGAATGCCGCGACCGAGGAAGAAAAACTTGATTGCTACCGGCGAGTCCGCGATGAAATCCGGCATTTCGTGGAAGGACTGCCGGAATCGTTAAAGTAAAGAGGAGTAAATTCATGGGATGCTGCGAAAATAAAATTGGAGAAATTCCGGCAGAGTCTCCGGCCTTCTGCAGCGGGAATGTCCGGCCGTCTTTTGTGGAGGAATTTCTGAATACGCCGGTCGGTCCGGTCGGACGTGTCAGTTCAGTGTGGACATGGAAGGACAGGCTGGGGGCCATGGCGATGCGTCTGGGAATCGGACGCATGAACTATGCCGTGCCGCCCGGTCTGTATGCCTCCGGCAATCCGACAAAGGAATCTCCGGTATTTGTCACCTCCAACTACAAGCTGACCGTCGACCATGTGCGAAGGGCGGTCGGAGTACTGGATGGATGGCTGCTGGTGCTGGATACCCGCGGGGTGAATGTCTGGTGCGCCGCGGGAAAAGGCACGTTCGGAACGGAGGAACTGGTCCGGAGAATTGCATTATGCCGGCTTTCCGAACTGGTGTCGCACCGGACGCTGATCGTCCCGCAGCTGGGAGCGACGGGAGTTTCAGCGCACGAGGTATTCGCCGCCAGCGGATTCAAGGTGGTCTACGGCCCAGTCCGGGCGGCCGACCTGCCCCGCTTCATGGCGGATGGAATGAAAGTCTCGCAAAGCATGCGAACCGTCACCTTCCGACTGGGGGAACGTCTTGCGGTGGTTCCGGTGGAAGTCGTCCATTGGGCGAAATGGCTGGCAATTCTGTTCGCCGTATGTTCGATTGCCGCCGCACTGGGTTCAGGGGACTACAGCCTCCATTCTTTTCTCCGTTCCGGACTCCGTCTGGTAACGGCATTTCTGGGCGGAGTTCTCCTCGGACCGGTCCTGTTTCCGTGGCTTCCCGGACGCGCCTTTGCCCTGAAGGGACTCTGGTCCGGACTTCTGACATTGCCCGTTCTGTTTCTCCTCGGGCTTCTTCCGGGAGGAAACGGGATGGAAATTCTTCAATCAGCCGGATGGATTCTGCTCGTTCTGAGCATGTCCTCGTTCCTGATGCTGGCATATACCGGCTCTTCACCCTATACCTCTCTTTCAGGGACACGGATTGAAACCCGCCTCGGATTCCGATTCCAGAGCGCGGCTGTCCTTCTTGGAATTCTGCTGTTGTTTTCCCCTTTATTTTTCTGGAAAGGATGAATCATGTTTCTTTATCTGAAAGATGTAGTTTCTCTGCGGATCGACGCGGAAAAATGCACGGGATGCGGCTTCTGCCTGAATGTATGTCCGCGCGGGGTGCTCGCCCTGAAAAACCGCAAGGCCGTTGTGGTCGTCAAAGACGCGTGTCTGGAATGCGGCGCCTGCGCAAAGAATTGTCCCGCCGGAGCGGTGACGGTACAAACGGGAGTCGGCTGCGCCACCGCGCTTCTTCAGGGGAACGGAGAATGCTGCTGCGGTCCGAAAACCACCCCCTCCTGCTGTTCCGCACCGGAGAAAAAAGGATGCTGTAAAAAATGAAGACTGCTTCCTCTTCCGGATTGGACCCGGCATCCCGCTTTCTGATGTCGACCCATGACGCCATTCCCGGCATCACGGAAAACGTCTTGAATTCCGGCAAGTCTTCCGACGGGCGTTCCAGTTATGAAGTTCTGACGGATGCCGCCGGGCTGCGTCCGGGGATGACGGTCATCGATCTTGCCTGCGGAAGCGGTCCTCTGCTGGCGCTGATTTCCAATCGGATCGGTCCTTCCGGACATGCGGTCGGAATTGACCTGAACGGGTCCGAACTGGCACTTGCGGAAAAACGTCTCGGCTCCCGCGGCAATGTGGAATTCCGCCGGGAATCGGCCGATGCTCTGTCTCTTCCGGACTCTTCGGCCGACGCCGTATTGTGCCACATGGCACTGATGCTGTTTCAGCCGCTGGATCCGGCACTGCGGGAAATTGCGCGGATATTACGGCCGTCCGGAATTCTATCGGGCGTTCTGCCGGGGCTGAACGGAGGCAATGCGCTGTTTTCAGCGCTTCGCGAAACGCTGTCGGCAATTGTCGGAAAAGACGTATCCGCGGAAAGAAAAATAGCACTGGGCAATCGTGAAACCGGGAGCGTCCCGCTCCTGAAAAACATATTGATGCAGACCGGAAATTTCGAAGATTCCCTTCGAATTGTCGATTTCGAGGTCATTTTCCGGGATGCGCCGGAATCCCTCGCCAAACGCTTCCTGCCGTTCTTCTATTATACGGCCCTGTTGTCTGAAGCGGCGAAAGAGGAATTGCTGAACACCTGGACGTCTCTGTTCCAAAACAGCATGGAGGGAAAAAGCGGCATGGCGGAATTCCGCCTGCCCCTGTCCGTGTTTACTATTCATAGAACCAAATAAAACGAGGTGAAGACCATGGAAGAAGGAATCAACGCCGGCAATGACCGGAAAATGACGAATATTTTCGAACGGTATCTGACGCTGTGGGTCGGATTGTGCATTGTCGGCGGAATCATTCTGGGAAAGCTTGCGCCGACGCTGGCGACCCGGCTCGACAACATGTCCGTTTTCGTTCATGGAGCGCCCGTCGTCTCCATTCCGATTGCCATATGCCTTTTTTTCATGATGTATCCGATCATGGTCAAAATCGATTTCGCCAGTGTCATTCAGGCGGGAAAAAGCGGAAAACCCGTCTGGCTGACCCTGTTCATCAACTGGGGAATCAAACCGTTTACGATGTACGCGATCGCACTTGTTTTTCTCGGGTTTCTCTTCCGCGGACTGATCGGCGCGGACGCGATCGACCTTGTGAAAATGCCGTTCGGACTTGACTTGCCGGTCGGGGCACAGCATGGAGCGGGGACGGTCGTGCTGCATGAAGGCGTCAAGATGCTCCAGATTCCGCTCTGGAGAAGCTATTTTGCGGGCTGCATCCTGCTGGGGATCGCCCCCTGCACGGCCATGGTGCTGGTCTGGGGGTATCTGGCGCGCGGCAACGACGGTCTGACACTGGTGATGGTGGCGATCAATTCGCTTTCCATGCTGGTCCTTTACGGCATTCTCGGCGGATTTCTGCTGGGAGTGGGACGTCTGCCGGTGCCGTGGCAGGCGCTGCTGCTCTCCATCGTCATCTACGTGGCCCTTCCTCTGGCGGCGGGGTATTTTTCCCGCCGATGGATCATCGCGGCAAAAGGGAAGGAATGGTTCGACACAAAGTTTCTCCATTATCTGACGCCTCTCACGATTCTGGCCCTGCTGATCACCCTCATTCTGCTGTTCAGTTTCAAAGGGGAGACCATCATCGCCCATCCGCTGACCATCCTCTGGATCGCCATTCCGCTGTTTCTGCAGACAATGCTCATTTTCGCACTGAGCTACTGGTTTGCAAAGCTGCTGAATTTCAAATACGAGGATGCGGCTCCGGCGGCGATGATCGGCGCCTCCAACCACTTCGAAGTGGCCATTGCAACCTCGACAATGCTTTTCGGATTGTCGTCCGGAGCCTCTCTGGCTACCGTGGTCGGTGTCCTGATCGAAGTCCCGGTGATGCTGATGCTGGTCAAAATCTGTCTGAAGACCCGTCATTGGTTTCAGCAGTAGGACAGCTCCGTTTCTCCGCCATGCCGCGTTTTTTCGAAGGTGATTTGCTTTGCCGCGCCGATGTGATATATTTTGATCATCAAATAATCCATGTTTTGATGGAGACGGAAGCGGAAAGATGAAAACCGACGGGCTGACTTATTTTGACGATATCACGTTCGTTCAGTCGAATGACAGCGTCCGGCACACGGCCTCCTGCGCCCGGCGGAGGTTCGAGGGGTATTACGGGATACAATTCGTTTACGGCGGCAGTGTCCGTGTTTCCGTCAACGACAACACTCCTGAATTTTCGGATCAGCCGGTCGTTTTCATCACTTATCCGGGCGTGGCTTTCGCCTATGGATGCCCCAGACCGGGAACCTTCCGGTCGCAGGCTTACATCTGTTTTTCCGGGAACCGGGTCCGTTCCTATCTTGCAGGAGGTTTACTGGAACCGAGAGAGAAAAATCTGCTGATTCCGATCCGGAGGCCTCATGAACTTCTCGCCCTGATGCGGGATACGATCGGCTGCATGAAAATCCCCGACCGCTACCACAAGGCGCTTTCCGTCCTGAAGCTGGATGAAATCCTGCTTTATATCGCGACGCAGTCGGACACCGTCTCTCCGGGACACAGCAAATACAGCGTTCAAATACAGGAGCTTTCACAGAAAATCGCGGCCGCTCCGCTTCAGGACTGGGACTTCGCGAAGGAAGCCGGAAAGATGTTCCTTTCCTATGTTCATTTCCGCCACATCTTCAAAAATATAGTCGGCATGTCGCCCTGGAACTATGTGCTGGAATGCCGGATCCGTTACGCGGCGGAACAGATTGCCTCCACCCCGAAACGCATCAGCGACATTGCTTTTGAGACCGGCTTCAACGACAAATTTTACTTCTCTCGCAAATTCCGGGAACGTTTTCAGAAATCGCCCTCCGAACACCGGAAGTTGTTCGGCAATTCCTGAGCGGAAAAGTTCCGGCGGACTTCAAAAAACCAAATAGTGCAACCAATCACCAAAAACCGCTATTGCAAAGGAGCAAAAACAAAATATATTGAATGTCATCTCATTTCAAGGAGTCCAATTTTATGAAGAGAGAATTCAAACTGGCGGTCGTCGGCCTCGATACAAGCCACGCCGTGGAATTTCCCAAGCTTCTGCAGGACCCGGCCCTTCCGGAATCGGACAGGGTTTCCGGGATGAAAGTCACCAGATGCCTCCGTTTCGAAACCCCGTTCCAGAACAAGGCAGGGCTCGACAAGCGTCAAACGTATCTGGAAAGCATCGGGGTTAAAGTCACGGAGGATTTCAGTGAGGCCGTTGCGGACTGTGACGGAATCATGATCGAGATCAACGATCCGGCGCTCCATCTGGAGTATTTCGAGAAATGCGCACCGCTGGGCAAGCCGATCTTCCTCGACAAACCCTTCGCCGACACCTTCGCCAATTCCATGAAAATCGATGAGCTCGCCAAAAAGCATTCGATCCGTTACTTTACGGCATCGGCCCTCCGCTTCAACGCGGAACTGGAGGAAGCTCTCGCCGGAACGTCGCAAGTAACCACTGCCACCGTATCCGGCGCCATGGGAAAAGCCGCGGCGGGATCGTCGCTGGTCTGGTACGGGTGTCATTCCTTCGACATGCTCGAACGGATCATGGGACGGGGCGCCATTCAGGTCACGACCGTGACCGACCGCAAGGGGCACGTCTGCGTGGTAACCTACGCCGACGGACGGCGCGGGATCGTGGAACTTTCCACGGATGTGTGGATTTACGGAGGCAAATTTCTGGACACCGCCGCCAATACGATGAAGAATTTCACCTATTCCGGCAAGATCCCGTTCTACCGCTCCCTGATGAACAACATCCGCGCGTTCTTCCTCGACGGAAAGGAAGGGGTCGCCGTCCCCGACTGTCTGGAAGTCATTTCCATGCTCGACGCCGCGGACCGTTCGGCCCGGAGCGGCAAGCCGGAAGCCGTCTATTCCGCCTGAAACAAGCGAACTGTTTTCCCATTCACCCCATATTGACAGGACAAAGAAAAGATGAGAAAAATCAAAGTCGGCATCATCGGACAGGGCCGGAGCGGACGGGATATTCACCGTCACCTCTTCGAAACCCAGCCCTCCCTGATGGAACGGTATGACGTGGTCGCGGTGGCGGACCCGATTCCGGAACGCTGCGCGCCCGTGAATCCGGGAGCCAATCCGGACTGCAGGATTTATTCGGACTACCGTGATCTCCTGAAGGACAAAAACATCGAACTTGTCATCAACGCCTCCAGAAGCCACAAGCACGTGGACATCTGCATCGAGGCGATGGAAGCAGGATTCGACGCCATCTCCGAAAAACCGCTTGCACGCCGCGTCTCGGACGTGGAGCGCGTCGAAGCCGCCGCCAAAAAGACGGGACGCTTCTTCACCGTGTTCCAGCAGTCCCGTTTCCGTCCGCTTTACCGGAAGGTTTTCGACATCATCCAGTCGGGCGTTCTCGGAAAGATCGTGATGTTCAAAGTCGCCTATAACGGATTCGGAAGGCGCTGGGACTGGCAGACCATTCAGGACCTCTGCGCGGGCGAACTGCTCAACACCGGTCCGCATCCCCTTGATCAGGCGGTGGAAGTCTGGAATTCCTTCGGGGACTGCGATCCGGAAAAAATCTTCTGTTCCATGGCGCGCGTAAACAACTTCGGCGACGCCGAGGATCATATCAAGATTCTCTTTTCGGGCAAGGATCATCCGACCATCGACTTCGAAGTCTCCAAGTGCATCCACTACACCCCATACACCTATCAGGTCTACGGTTCGAACGGGTCGCTGACCGCGATGGGCAATACAATTGAGTGGAAGTATTTCAACCCCGTCGAGACCGTGCCCAGGGAAGTACAGCTCAAACCTCTGGAAGCTCCCGGACGCCTGCCGCTCTATTGCGGCGAAAAGCTGAGCTTCTACGAGGAAAAATTCGTTGTTCCCGAGTCAGCCGCCGGATTCGACCACTGGGGTTCGCGCTATTATGAAAACGTCTATGACGCATACGTCAACGGCGCCGAACTGATCGTAAAACTCGAACAGGTCAAGCGCCAAGTCCGCATCATCGAAGAATGCCACCGGCAGAATCCCCTTCCGAAATTCGTGAAGGTGCCGGCAGGAACCGTCTGACATCCCCCGATCCCTGTGGGGAACGGTCACCGGAGCGCGGGAAAAAAAGAAATCCTCTTTTTTCCCGCGCTTCTTCGTTTCATCGGAGTATATCATGTCCGCCGCAAGGAAAAAGCGGAATTTCCGGTTGTCTCCCGCTGAAAGTGTGATACATTATTCAGGATCAAGAGAGAGGGGACTGTTGAAGAGCATCCTCATGAATCCAACAAGGAGCCAAAGGATATGACGGTCGAAAACACGATTCCGAAGGTCTGGAACAACATTTCCGGGAATGACGGGGACCTCGCGCTGCGCATGGAAGCCTCGAAACGTTTCCGCCAGTGGGCGGAACTCCCGTGCGATTCGAAAAAGGAATGGAATGCGCACCGGCAGTTTCTCCGGAAAACGATCTGGGAAAAGCTGGGAGTGAAATACGATTCGGAACTGCCGCTGGACGGCCGCGAATACGGGACGGTCCGCATGAAGGGTTATTCCGTCCGGAAAATCACGTATCAGAGCCGCAAAGGATTTTATGTCACGGCCAATCTGTATGTGCCGGACGGCAAGGGGCCCTTCCCCGGCGTGATCAATATGCACGGACACTGGCAGCAGGGCAAGATCGCCGAACGGGTTCAGCAACGCGGACACCTTCTGGCCGCAAGCGGATATGTGTGTCTGTGCGTTGACGCCTTCGGCTCGGGAGAACGGGCCTCCGAACACGGCGTCTTCGAATATCACGGCGCCACACTGGGAGCTTCGCTTCTCAATATCGGAGAAACCCTGATGGGATGTCAGGTGGTCGACAACATGCGCGGCGTGGATATGCTCTGTTCCCTCCCGTATGTGGACGCCGGAAAGATCGGCGCAACAGGTGCTTCCGGCGGCGGCAACCAGACCATGTGGCTGACCGCGATGGACGACCGGATTCAGGCCGCTGTGCCGGTCGTCAGCGTCGGCTCCTTCGACAGCTATGTGCATTCCATCAACTGCATCTGCGAACTTCTCCCGGACGGTCTGACGTTTACAGAGGAATCCGGCGTGCTGGCTCTCATCGCTCCGAGGGCGCTTAAAATCTGCACCGCCCTGCTGGACAGCAACGAAGCCTTCCAGGCAAAGGAAATGCTCCGCTCCTTCGAGAACGCGCGCAAGGTTTTCAGTCTTCTCGGTAGCAACGACAAAATAACGTATCAGATTTTCAACACCCCCCACGGCTACTGGCCTGAAATCCGCGAGGCCACGCTTGGCTGGTTCGATCTCCACCTGAAGGGAATCGGACATGGAATGCCGAAATCCGAACCGTCTTTCGAAAGTCTTCCGGAAGCGAAACTGATGGTTTTCCCGAAAGGGGAACGCCCGGCGGAAGTCCGTTCAATCTCGGCGCACTGCCAGATCGAAGGAGCCAAGCTGCGGGCGGTCCTGTTCCGGAAAAAATCGATCGCCCGGAAGGAAAAAGCCGAAGAACTGAAAACGATTCTCCGCATCGGCTCTCCGCTCTCCATCCCGACCGCGACGGAACACAACGAACAGAACGGCTGGAAACGTTTCACCCTCACGCTCTCCGACGGACGCCAGTTGCCTCTGGCGGTAAAACCGGGAGGAAAAGACTTCATCATTATGACAAATCCTCTCGGCAAGGAAAAAGTCAACATCCCTGACACGAGTGCATCGCTTGCCCTGCTCGATCTTTCAGGGCAAGGCGAAAACCAGCCGGTGCCCAACGGGATCGCCCCGTATCACGATTTCGCCCGCTGGCAGTTGTGGCTGGGACGAACCGTCCTCGGCGAATGGGTGCGGGAACTGGAGGCCCTCCGGGGATTTCTGACAGAACATTTCAAGGCGAAAACCGTTTCGCTTCACGGCACGGGCGAAACCGCCGTGGCTTCGCTCTTCACCTCCATCCTTTACGGAAAGATCGACCGGGTCGTCTACGAGGATGCTCCGGGAAGCTATCTTTTCTCGGGAACAGGCATTCCGGAATATTTCAACATGGCAATGCCCCTGCCCGGTTTTCTGTGCTGGGGCGACATTCCGCTGGCGGCCGCTCTCTCGACGGCGAAAGTCGAAATCCTTCGCCCAAAGAAGATGGATGGAACTCCATTCGAAACGGAGGAACGCTTGAAAGAAGAAATCAAACAGCTGCGCGGAGTGCTGACCGGCCGGTCATGAACGCTTCCGGCGGAAGTCCCCGGGCGTCTTGCCCCTGTATTTCTTATAGATCCGGGAAAAGTAATAGGGATCGCGGATTCCGACCGCGTCGGCGGATTCCGCGATGCTCATTTCCGGATGCTCCGACAGAAGTTTTTCAGCCCGCTTCAGCCGTTTTTCGATCAGCAGTTTCTTGAAGCTCGTGTCGCTGTTCTTCTGCAGGAAATGCGACAGAGTGGAAACGCTCCGTCCGAGATGCCGCGCGGCGTCGGCGATGGTCACGTTCCGGGACAGATTTTCCTCCAGATACCGGTTCAACGCGCGGAAAAGGTAGTCTCCTCCCCTCGTGACCAGCTCGTTGCGCACAATGTAACCGACCAGCATCTTCATCAATCCGGTCAGATTGTCCATTCCGTCCGGCGACAGATACGGCAGGTCCCGGAACGCCTTCTCCACCTCGGCCAGCTCCTTTTTGGACGGCGCCAGCTTGCGGATGTTTTCCGGAAGTTTCTCCGTGCTGCGGAACTGTCCGAACATCACATATCCGAGCAGTTCCCCCTCCGGCATCACCGCAATGACCGCTTCCCACAATCCGGCATGACACAGATATGACTGGCATTTTCCGGTCGTGCGCGCAAGAATCTGTTTTTCCTTGTCCAGCCGCAGACAGCGTTCCAGTGTGAAATACTTCTGCATGTATTGGCAAAAGCGGCAGTTTCCTTCGCTCCGTCCCTGTCTCAGCACTTCGCCGTCCGGGCCGAAAAATACCACATGCACCCGCATCACCGAGGCAAAATTGTCCAGCAGCTGCTGCACCTCGTTGTGAAGGATCAGTTCCAGGGATATGTTGCCGGGCATGACGCCTCCTTTTTTGAGAAAACCTGCATTTTTGCAGAAAAATCCATTCTTTTGCCAATTAATCTATTTACGGAACGGTTTTTTGCAAGTATAATAATCACGAAAACGGAGAAAATGTTTTTCCAATCCAATTTCAGGAGGATGAAAAAATGAAAAAAGTCAGAATCGGATTGATCGGTCTCGGTTTCATGGGCAGCACGCATTTCCGGATTTACGAAGCGATGAAAGATGCGCAGATCGTAGCGCTGGCGGACGTGGACGCGGCCAAGCGCAAAGGAGATGTCTCCAAGGTCGTCGGCAACATCGGCAACGCGGACAACTCGAAGCCGCTGAACCTGACCGGAGTCGCGGTCTACAAGTCTGGATTCGACCTCATCAAGGACCCGAACGTGGATGTCGTCGACATCTGCTGTCCGACGCCCGACCACGCGGACTACATCATCGCCGCTCTCGCCGCGGGCAAGCACGTCTTCGCGGAAAAACCCCTCTGCCGCGACCTGAAACAGGCCGCCCGTCTCGAAAAAGCGGTCAAGGATGCGAAGACCTTCCTCAATGTCGGCATGTGCGTCCGCGCCTGGCCCGAATACCGTTATGTGTATGAACAGTTCAAGGCCGGCGCCTACGGGAAAGCCCTCTCCGCCACCTTCCGCCGCCTCTCTCCCGACATCGCCGGGAACGCGTGGCAGAACTGGTTCATGGACGGCGCCCGTTCCGGCGGCGCCCTTCTGGACATGCACCTCCACGACACCGACTTCGTCCGCTATTTCTTCGGACGCCCGGCCGCGGTGACATCCGTCGGCGCCAACATCACCAGCAAGGGCGGAACGGACCACGTCATCACGTTCTACCACTTCGAGAAAGGTCCTCTGGTCGAAGCCGAAGGCAGCTGGGCCGCCACAAATACAACCCCGTTCGAAATGACCTTCCAGATCATCTGTGAAAAGGCCACCGTCCGTCTGATGGCGGAAGGGTTCAAGGTCTACTGGAAGAACGGACGCGTGGAATCCCCGAAGGTGGAAGCCACCACCGGCTGGCACAAGGAACTGGCCTACTTCGTCGATTGCGTCAAAAAGGGAGCCAAGCCCGATAAATACCAGACCTTCGAAGACGTTCTCGACGGCTTCAAGATCGCCATGGCGGAACAGAAATCCGTGGATACCGGCAAGAAAGTCACCATCAAATACTGAGGAGGGACTGCAATGTACAAGGCACTGAACTACTGGGTATTCGGCGGGTTCGACGGACAGAAGACCCCGTATGAATTCATCGACTGGGCCGCAAAAAAGAAACTCGACGGCGTGGAACTCACGGTCGGCGACGCCCTCAAAATAGACATTACGAAGGAAGAATGCGAAAAGATCGCAGCCTACGCCGCCGCCAAAGGCATCGGTCTCCGGACACTCGCTTCCGGCGCTGGCTGGGGATGCTCCCTCGCCGCGGATGACAAGGCGGAACGGACAAAGGCGCTCGCGTTCGTGAAGAAATATCTCCAGATCGCCGCCTGGATCGGCGCAGAATCCATTCTGGTGGTTCCCGGCGCGACACGCGTCGCATGGGATATCTCCCGTCCGGTCATGAGCTACAAGAAAGTCTGGAAAAATGCCACGGACGCTATCCGCAAGCTGATCCCCACCGCGGAGAAACTCAAGGTCAATATCGCGCTGGAAAACGTCTGGAACCGCTTCCTGATTTCCCCCATGGAATGGAAGTTCTTCCTGGATCAGTTCAATTCGAAATACGTCGGCATCTATCTGGACGCGGGGAACGTCGCCCTGAACGGACGCGCCGAAGATTATCCGGAAATCCTCGGCAAATACATCAAGGCGGTCCACCTCAAAAACTTCGAGGAGACCGACTGCGGCGGAGGTCTTCACTGCTTCGGCGACGACCTTTTCAAGGGCGTGGTCGACTTCAAGGCGCTTTTCGCCGAACTCGAAAAGACCGGCTACAAGGGACCTTATACGGTGGAAATGATCCCGTTCAGCCGTCTGCCCGATCTGGTCCTGCCCGATGCGGCGCTCGCCGACAAAATGGCGAAACAGATCGCGAAACTCTGAAAAGAAAGTTCTTTCAAAACCCCGGCCTCAAACACCGGGGTTTTCTTTTGCCGGAAAAACGTGGAGTCCATTTGCAAAAAGAAGTTTCCGTGCTACTTTTCCGCAAACGGAGCTGCCATTCTAATGAAAAAGAAAATTTATGCCGTCATCGGTTCGCCGATCGCCCATTCGCTTTCTCCCGCCATGCAGAACGCGGCATTTCAGGCGCTGGGCCTGGATGGAGAATACATCGCGGTCCATGTGCCTTCCGGAGAACTCGGAGACTTTGTCGCCGACGCCCGCAAGAGACTCGCGGGCTTCAACATTACCGTCCCGCACAAAAATGCGGTCATTCCGTTTCTGGATGAGATCGACCCGGAAGCCGCCCCGGCCGGGAGCATCAATACCGTCACCAATCTCGACGGTCATCTCCAAGGAACTTCCACGGACGGCTACGGCCTTGAAAACGCCCTCCGGGAAGCGTTTCATTATCATGTCTCCGGCAATTCGGCCGTTTTTCTGGGCTGCGGAGGAGCCGCCCGCGCCGTCGCTTTCCATTTTGCCCGGAAGGGGCTGAAAAAACTGTTCCTTCTGAACCGGACACTCACCACCGCGGAATCGCTGGCCGCCGAAATCACCGCGCATTTTCCGTCGCTGGAAATTCATACGGCTTCGATTGCCGACCTTTCCGCCGCGGAAGACTTCCTGAACCGGTCGACCGTCGCTATCCAGTGCACCAGCCTCGGGCTGAAGTCAGACGATCCGGCCCCGATCCCGCCTGAATTGCTTCCCGCCAAAATCTGCTTCTTCGACACCATCTACAAACGCACGCGTCTGCTCCAATATGCGGAAGAAAAAGGTATTCCCCATGCCGATGGTCTGGGCATGCTGCTTCATCAGGGGGCAAAGTCGTTCTCCATCTGGACCGGACATGAGGCGCCGCTGGAAGCCATGCGCAAGGCGCTTCTGGAAGCCCACTCACGACAGCATTAAAGTCAGGAAGACAAGACGAGCCGCGCACCGCCCGGAAAACAGGACGGCAATGCGCGGTTATTTTTTGTCACGGCCATACGGGAACGGCAGGAAGTCGGGACCTTCCGGACGGGACGGCCCCGAAAGACAGGAGCCGATCGTGTAGACATACCGGAAGCTGTCCGCGCTGACCGCACAAGTGAACAGCAGGGCGGTGGCATAGCGCAGAATCATCGGCACGGTCCAGAACTCAAAAGCATAGTTCTTATGATCGCAGAGAAGATAATCCCAGTCGTTGGCTGGCACCAGGATGTTTCCGTCGTCATCCAGCAGGATGAAATCGGTTTCGGCCGACTGCGTGATCCGCAAATGGAGATTCCAGTGGGCGGCAATCAGGCAGGCTATCGAGCACATCATGAAGTCCGCCCCGGCGGCATCGTCCAGAACCGTTCCCAGACAGAGATGATCCGGGTCCAGATCATCTTTGTGCGTGCACGCGAAATTTATTTTCCGCATGAAATACGCCAAGGACTCAAGCGTATCCGGGCGGAATTTCCGCGCCTCGGCGACGAGCTTGTTCCACTGTTTCCTGAGCCCCTCCGCTGAATCGTTGTCAAACCAGAGGAGATGAAGCTGAATCAGGCCTTCGAGGAGGTTGAGCTTCTTCTCGGAAAGATTGGAGGAAAAAGATCCCCGTCTGCGGCGGAGAAAAATCGTCGATTGAAGCTGGTGAATTCTTTTCCGCAGGCGCGGATCGGAACTCTCCTGAAGTTTGCGGAGGACGGGTTCCAGCTGTTTTTCATCCCGGGAAAGGAGCTCCGCCATGGCCAGACTGGCGGTCTGGTCATTTTCGTCGTCCAGCAGACTCAGCAAATGCTTATAGTCGCCATTCATGGATATCAACTACCCCTTTACAGGAAAAACTCCGCGAAGCGCGTCGGAGGCAATGTTTTTTACTTCAGGACTGAATTCGGAGCGCATGATCCATCGGAGAAAGTCGGGATTCTCGACCGCGACTTTCCGCAAGGAAGTTCCGGCATTGCGTCCGAAAGCCACAACGGGTTCACCGTTTTTCCAGCGGAAACGCCCCTCAAAATCAATGGCGTCCATCTGGTTCTGCGCACAAAACTGATGGATTTCGTCCAACGTCTCCGGAAATTTTTCAAGCTCATCGGGAAGCAATTCCTTCGGATACTTCGAATAACGGGCCAGCTCCCCCTCGAAAACCTCCACGGTGGCAAGGACGTCGGCTTCCGCGCTGTGGGCGTCCTTCATATCCTTGCCGCAGAAAAGCCGATATGCGGCGGAAAGGGTGCGGGGCTCCATGCGGCAGAATATCTGATAGGCGTCGATGATCCGGCGATTCGAAGTGGAAAAGGTGAGTCCGGTCCGCGAAAACTCCCGGGTCAGCATGGGGATGTCGAACTTGGAAATATTGTATCCGCCCAGATCACAATCCTCGAAGAAGATGTAGAGGTTCTTGGAAACGGCCCGGAAAGTGGGCTCGTTTTCGACATCCTTGTCGTAGATTCCGTGAATCGCGCTGGCTTCCTCCGGGATGTGCATTTCCGGATTGAGGAGGCGCGTGCGGGTCTCGCGTGAACCGTCCGGATGCAGTTTGACCACGGAAATTTCCACGATGCGGTCCGTCAATATGTTGACACCGGTCGTTTCAAGGTCAAAGAAGATAATGGGACGGTCTTTAATCAGATTCTGCATGTATCAATCCTCGGTTTTCTCCGGAGCAGCCGGGAATTCCGGCTGGAAATTTTTCAGAGAGAATTATTTTTTTCAATCAGTTCCATTGCTTTCGTCAGGGAAATCTCTTCTCTCTGGAAAGCAAACTTTTTGTTGTTCCACCAGAAAATCTCATCGGAATAACGTTTCAACATCTTAGTGACCTCCAGAATGTCGGAAAGATCCATGCTGTCCTGATTTTTTCGCAAATAACTTGCATAAACATCGAGGACCCCGCCGGCAAGAGAGATTTCCCCCTTGTTCAGCGGAGACTGAACAGGAACCTTGCGCACCTGGACGCGAAGGCTGTCCGTCAGATTCAGCATCCGTTCTTTCGCCACATGCTTCTGGAGAACGCCTTCCCTCTGGAGCTGGATCGGCACCCAAAAGATAAGATAGAGTTCGAAAGACACGATCATGAAGAAAAAGACAATGGCAAAATAGGTCACGAAATCGCTTTTCCGCTTACAGGAATAACACTGTTTGATTTCTTTGCTGATCATGACAAGACTCCGGCAATCCCGAGAAAATCATGTAAAAAACATAAAAGGGAGCCTCCCTTATGCAAGAGGGCTCCCCGCGAATTCAAGAAGAACGATCCTCAACGGATGGCGTTGCCGCTGACCTGAATGCTGTTGTACCAGATCACCAGGAAGATCGGAATCCACAAGCTGGTTCTGTCTGAGGTCATGTCGACAAGCGCGGTCGCTTCGAAATCGGTCGAAGCCTTCTTTGTGAGCATGGAGACAACTTTATCCATGCGCACGGTATCCGAGAAGACAGCACATCTTCCCGGCTGGGTAGTGCTTCCGGAGAAGAGCGGAAGGTTGAACAGATAGATGCCCCAGACGTTCGCATTCATGTGCGCAACGCTTGCGGGAGCTTCCGAACTTGTAAGTTTCACGTTGTTTAAAGTCGAACCGATCTCAATGGAAGAACAGGCGCTGAAAATCATTGCCGAAGCAAGAACCACAGCCGCAACCGTCATTTTTCTGAACATTTCTCAATCTCCTTTATTATTGTTGTTGTCCGTCTTTGTTAACGGATAAATTACTTCATTTTTTCGAACATGCAAGGCCTTTTCTTGAAAAAAGTGCGTGTTTATTTCCGGCGGACCGCACGGTATGCGATGTCTCTGCGGAACTGAACCCCTTCCCAGCGAATCCGGGAAACGCCTTCGTAAGCCTTCGCGGCCGCCGCTGCCACGTCCGCTCCGCTCGCGGAAACGACCAGGACACGCCCGCCCGAATTTACAAGCTGACCGTCCTTGACCGCAGTACCGGCATGGAAAACAATGACCCCGGAAGACTCGGCATCCTCGATTCCCGTGATCCCGAACCCTTTCCTGAGTTCGCCGGGATACCCTCCCGAAGCCATCACGACACAGACGCACGGACACTCGCTCCACTTCATATCGATCTCGGAAACCCGGCCGGTCGCAGTCTTGAACAGAACGTCGAAAAGACTGCTTTCCAGACGGGGCAGAATCGCCTCCGTTTCGGGATCGCCGAAGCGGACATTGAACTCCAGAACTTTCGGACCATCCTTCGTCACCATCACCCCGGCATAAATGATTCCGCGGTAATCCAGCTTTTCCTCCTGAATCCCTTTCAGGAAACGCTTCAAAACAGTCTCGTTGACCTCATTCATCAGAGACTGCGTGACAACCGGCGCGGGCGAATAGGCGCCCATGCCGCCCGTATTGGGGCCCTTGTCATCGTCAAGCAGACGCTTGTGGTCCTGCGAGGAAACCAGCGGCAGGATCGACTTGCCGTCCGTAAGCGCCAGAATCGAGGCTTCTTCTCCGTAGAGCATCTCCTCCAGAACGACCATGCTTCCGGCCGCGCCGAAGGCTCCGGAAAAGCAGGAACGGACCGCCTCGACAGCCTCCGCTTCGGAAGCGGGCACAATGACGCCCTTCCCCGCGGCCAGCCCGTCGGCTTTCACCACGACACCGCGTCCGGCGGCATATTCGGACTTTACATATTCCAGCGCCTCCGCACAATCGGTGAAGGATGCGTATTTCGCCGTCGGAATATCATATTTAATCATGAACTGCTTGGAAAAATCCTTGCTTCCCTCCAGACGGGCACCCGCCTTGGACGGTCCGAAAACCGGGATTCCCCGGGCACGGACGATATCGGCCACGCCTTCGCAGAGAGGAATTTCCGGACCGACTACCAATAGACCGACCTTGTTCTCGGCGGCAAAATCAGCGACGGCGGAAAGACTGCAGGAAGAGAGCGTGACACATTCGGCGATCTGAGCGATCCCCGGGTTGCCGGGCGCGCAATAGAGTTTTTCCACTTCCGGACTCAGACGCAAACCGCGGCAAATGGCGTGCTCACGCCCGCCGCTGCCCAATACCATTACATTCATTGAGAAAGCTCCCTGATGGTTACTTCTTCGCAGGGGTCGGCGCCGCGGGCTTCTTCTCAAGAGTTTTCACCGGTGCGGGAACCGAGGACGAAACGTCTTTCTTATCAGTCGCGGACTTGTCCGAAACCGAAGGAGAGACTTCCTTCTTGCCGGACGCGGACTTGGCTGGAGCGGAGGCATTCTGAAGAAGAATGGAACCGTCGGTCACCAGGGATTTGGAACGATGGCCGGTCATCACCGCCAGCGCCAGCGTCAAAATAAAGAAAAGTGTCAGGAGAACCACCGTAAGTTTGGAAAGCTGTCCCATGGCCTGCGCCCCGAAAACGCTTTCACCCACACCGCCGAACGCGGACCCGAAACCGCCTCCCTTGGAAGGCTGGACAAGAACAAGTCCGATCAGAAGCAGGGCGATCAGCACAACAGCTGTATAAATAATAGCACTGACAACAGTAAACATCAGGGTTCATCCTCTTGTTAAATTCCGCATAAAAATCCTTAACCCTGTAAAATAACATGCTCCGGGTGATTTTTCAATCCCCGAAGCATGTTTTTTCAGAATTGTTTCCGGAAATAATCAGCAGATCGCGTTCTTCACAAGATCATAGAAGCTGTCCGCCTTCAGGGCGGCTCCGCCGATCAGACCCCCGTCGATGTCTTTCTGAGCGACGAGTTCCTTGGAATTTTCCGGCTTCATGCTGCCGCCGTACTGGATCACGGTTTCTTCCGCGGCCGCGCCGTAAAGGCCGGCAAGAACCTTGCGGATGAACGCATGGGTTTCCTGCGCCATTTCGGGCGTGGCGGTTTTTCCCGTGCCGATCGCCCAGACGGGTTCGTATGCGATCACGACCTTCTTGAAGTCATCCGCGCTGACGGAGGCAAAGGCCCCCTTGATCTGCGTGTCAAGGACCTTCTCGGTCTTTCCGCCTTCGCGTTCTTCGAGGGTCTCGCCGATGCAGACGATCGGCTTGAGTCCGTTCTTGAGGGCCGCGACAAGGCGCTTGTTGACCGTTTCATCGGTTTCGCCGAAATACTGGCGGCGTTCGCTGTGACCGATGATCACATATTCCACACCCAGTTCTTTGAGCATCGCACCGGAAATCTCGCCGGTGAACGCCCCGTTGTCGGCCCAGTGAATGTTCTGCGCACCGACTTTGATGTTCGTGCCTTTGAGTTCGGCGATCGCGGTGGAAAGACTTGTGAAGGTCGGGCAGACCGCCACTTCCACCTGACAGGAACAGACTCCTGCGAATTTTTCTTTCAGGGCTTTGCAGAGGGCGGCGGTTTCGGCCGCCGTCTTGTTCATCTTCCAGTTTCCTGCGATAAAGACCTTTCTGGCCATTGTATAACTCCTGGTTGGCTGTGAAAATCAGCGGTTGTTCAATGCGTCGACGCCGGGAAGAACCTTGCCTTCCAGGAATTCGAGGGAAGCTCCGCCGCCGGTGGAGATGTGGGACATCCGTTCGGCAAGTCCGCTCTTGTTGACAGCCGCGACAGAGTCGCCGCCGCCGATGATGGAGATGCCGCCTTTGTCCTTGACCTCGGCGACCGCCTTGCAGACGCCCAAGGTTCCGGCCGCGAATTTCGGCATTTCGAAGCAGCCCATCGGGCCGTTCCAGACAACGGTTTTGGCATCCTTGATCGCTTTGGCGTAGAGCTCGACCGTCTTCGGGCCGATGTCCAGAGCCATCCAGCCGTCCGGAACGTCCTGTCCGACGGTCTGCGTATTGGCTTCGGCGTCGAACTTGTCCGCGGCAATGTTGTCGACGGGCAGAAGGAAGCCGACTTTGAGCTCCTTGGCCTTTTCGATCATCTGGCGCGCATAGTCGAGCTGATCCAGTTCACAGAGGGAGTTGCCGACGTTGTGTCCGAGCGCCTTCAGGAAGGTATAGGCCATGCCGCCGCCGATAATGAGGGTATCGACCTTGGTCAGGAGGTTCGTGACCACGGCGAGCTTGTCGGAAACCTTCGCTCCTCCGAGGATCGCCACGAACGGACGGACCGGTTTTTCAATGGCGGTGCCGAGGTATTCGAGTTCCTTTTCCATGAGGAATCCGGCCACGGAAACGGGGATGTATTTGGTGATGACGGCAGTGGACGCATGGGCGCGGTGAGCGGTTCCGAAGGCGTCGTTGCAGTAGATGTCGCCGTAGGAAGCCAGCTTTTTGGCAAGCTCCTTCTGTTTTTCCTTGAGGGCGGCCTTGGCAGCCTTGTAGTCTTCGTCGGACTGGCCGTCCGCCTGCTTGACCTTACCCTGCTCTTCCTTATAATAACGGGTATTCTCGAGCATCAGGATCTGGCCGGGCTTGAGGGCGGCGGCTTCCTTGTCGGCCTTGCCGCAGTCGGCGGCGAAGATCACGGGCTTGCCGAGGAGCTTGGAAAGATAATCGGCAACCGGCTTGAGTGTGGTGTCGGAGGTAATGCCCTTTTCGTCGGGACGTCCGAGATGGCTCATCAGGACCAGGGATCCGCCGTGGTCGAGCACGTAGTTGATGGAGGGAAGCGCCCCAGTAATCCGGGTATCGTCCTTGATGACGCCTTCCTTGACGGGGACGTTGAAGTCGACGCGCATGACAACGCGTTTGCCCTTCAGATCGACATCGCGCAATGTTTTCTTATTCATTTTTGCTGCTCCGCTTGATAGAATGTTAAAAAAAAAGGGCAGGCGGCTTTTTTACCACCCGCCCGAAAAGGCTATGCGAAACGCCGATTACTTCTTGGCGATGACGCGGACCATTTCCAGAACCTTGTTGGAATAGCCCCACTCATTGTCATACCAGGAAATGACTTTCACGAATGTGGGATCGAGAGCAATACCGGCATCGGCATCAAAGATGGAGGTGCGGGCATCGCCGCGGAAATCCGTGGAGACCACTTTGTCGGTGGTGTATCCGAGGATGCCTTTGAGATCGCCTTCTGAGGCGGCCTTCATGGCGGCGCAGATTTCAGCATAGGCGGCCGGCTTTTCGAGTTCGACGGTGAGGTCGACCACGGAAACGTCGGAGGTCGGAACGCGCATGGACATGCCGGTGAGTTTGCCGTTCAGGGCCGGAAGAACCTTGCCGACAGCCTTGGCAGCACCCGTGGAGGACGGGATGATGTTCTCAAGGATGCCGCGTCCGCCGCGCCAATCCTTCTTGGAGGGGCCGTCGACGGTCTTCTGGGTGGCGGTGGTGGCGTGGACGGTGGTCATGAGGCCGCGCTTGATGCCGAACGTATCATTGAGGACCTTCGCGATGGGCGCGAGGCAGTTCGTGGTGCAGGAGGCGTTGGAGATGATGTCCTGGCCGGCGTAGGACTTGCAGTTCACGCCGAAGACGAACATCGGGGTGCTGTCCTTGGAAGGAGCGGACATGATGACTTTCTTGGCGCCTGCCTTGATGTGGGCGCGGGCGCTGGCATCGTCAAGGAAGAGGCCGGTGGATTCGATCACGATCTCGGCGCCGACTTCGTTCCACTTGAGGGCGGCCGGATCTTTTTCCGCGGTAAGGCGGATCTTCTTGCCGTTCACAACCAGCGTGCTGCCTTCGACGGCGATATCACCTTCGAAAATTCCATGGACGGAGTCGTATTTGAGCATGTAGGCAAGGTAATCGGGATCAAGGAGGTCGTTGATTCCGACGATCTCGATGTCCTTGCTGAAGTTTTCAACCGCTGCACGGAAAACCATGCGCCCGATTCTTCCGAAACCATTGATTCCGACTTTGATAGCCATTTTGTCGTTCCTTCTTTATTATGGGTTGGCGTTTGCTATTTTGGAGTTTGGGAATAATCCTTAAGCCAATTAAAATAACCTGATCGAAGAGATTTGTCAAGCCGGTTTCACAAATTTTCCATAAAAGACTTACCCTACGGCATTAGCCCGTTCCGGGCATCGGAAGCCCGTTCGGACAGCCCTTCGGAACAGGCATGAAAAAAAAAGAAAAAAAATTGCATTCCGAAGATGATATTTTCAAAAAATGGATTAGGTTACTGTGTCAGGGTTTGAGCGCACTCCGGCGATCCTGTCTGAAGGGACATAAAATGGTTATTGAAATATGAAGCAGAGATTTTCAGAAGGGCTTGAGAAAGAAAGCCTGGATACAGTCCAGAAAGAACCGCCTCTGGCAGAAGGGGTTACGCTGTGCCTTGTCGCCCTGATCCTGATGTTGTTCGGGCTGGCGGTGCTCTATTCTACCTCTTTTGGAATCAAAGGGTCCAGCTATTACTATTTCATCCGCCAGATTCAATGGGGAACGGTCGGACTGTGCGGCTTCTGCGCCGTTCTGGCGATCGGCTACAAACGGCTCTCCGACTGGAGCTGGCTGTTCATGGTACTGGTGAGCCTGATGCTGATGGCGGCGCTGCTGTTCCCGCCGATCAACGGAGCCCGGCGCTGGATTCAGCTTCCGGGAGGAATCGGAAGCATCCAGCCGTCGGAATACGCGAAGGTGGTGATCTCGCTTTTCATGGCGAAACTGTGCTCGGACAAGATCAAGATGATCGAGCTTTCTCCGGCACGCTTCATCCTGCTGGCCGGAGTCAGCTGTCTCCCGGTCATCATGCTTGTCATGCTCGGACGCGACCTCGGAACGACGCTGCTGCTGACCGTGATTGTCTTCGCCCTGCTCTATGCCTCGGGCGTCCGCCTGCTGTATCTGCTGCCGGTGCCGCTGATCGGAGTTCCTGCGCTGTTCTTCATCATTAAATACTTCAGCCCCTTCCGCTGGGCCCGACTGATCGCCTACCAGGATCCGGAACTGTATCAGGAGGGAACCGGCTATCAGCTCTGGCTGTCGCTGCTGGCGCTGGGTTCGGGCGGCTGGACGGGTGTCGGTTTCGCGGAAAGCCGCATGAAGCACAAATATCTGCCGGAAGCGCACACGGACTTCATCCTTTCGATCGTCGGCGAGGAACTGGGCTTCGCATGGATGTGCGTGGTCATCCTGACCTATGTGGTGTTTGTGGCGCTCGCGATCACGGTAAGCATCCGCGCGCGGACCCGTCAGGGAATGTTCCTTTCCTTCGGTTTGACGACCTTCATCGCGATGCAGGCGATCATCAATCTGGGGGTCATATCAGGTGCGCTTCCGACCAAGGGAATGCCCGCGCCGTTCATCAGTTACGGAGGCAGCAGCCTGGTGGCGTGCATGCTGGCGACCGGACTGATTGTCAGCGTGGCTCTGGACGCCGCCTATCCCGACTATCACCTTCTGGTTCAGAAATGGCTTGCCGACCGCTTCCGGCGGTTGAATCCGTTCTCCAGAAAGAAAAATACGGAGTTCTGAAGAATGAGTTTCCGCAAACTGATCGTGAGCTGCGGCGGAACGGGCGGCCATTTCTATCCGGGCCTCAGCGTAGCGAGAGAATTTCAGAAGCAGGGCGGAGAAGTCCTTCTTCTGCTGGGGGGAAAGCACGCGGACGCCCAGAGGAAAACCGCCGAATCGTTCGGCATCCGGGCCGTGAAGATTTCCGCCATGCCCCTCTCCCTGAAACCGCTGCCGCTGATCCGCTTCAACTGGGCCGTTTTCCGGGGTGTGTTCCAATGCCTCCGCCTTTTCCGTGCCTTTCGTCCGGACGCCATTCTGTCCATGGGCAGTTTCGCCTCGTTTCCCCCGGTGATCGCCGCCTTTCTCTCCCGGACGCCCCTCTTTCTTCACGACGGCAATGTGCGGCTCGGAAAAGCCAACCTCCGCATGGCTCCGCTGGCCAAGGCGCTGGCGATCTCCTTCCCGACCTCGGACAGTGAACGGTGCGGATGTCCGGTCGTCCTCACTGGAATGCCGCTGCGTCCGGAACTCCTTAAGGACATTCCTTCCCGTGAAAAAGCGATCGAACTCATCAACCGGCGCTGGAACTGTTCCTTCCAAAGGGACGTGCCGACCGTGCTGATTTTCGGCGGTTCGCTCGGAGCGGAAAACATCAACAAGGTCTGCCGAGTCCCGCACGGAACCCCTGAAAACGAGATCCAACTGATCCACCTGACGGGCATCGGGAAACAGGAAGAGGTCAGCGCGTTCTACGAGGGCGCCTCTTTCCGCCGTCTTCTGCTGGAAACCGCCTCTGAAATGAACTGGTTCTACGCCGCCGCGGACTGGGTGGTCTGCCGGGCGGGCGGAAGTACGGTCTCGGAACTTGCCTGTTTTGGAAAATACGCGGTTCTGGTGCCATATCCTTTTGCGGTGCAGGACCATCAGACTGAAAACGCTCGCTACCTGACACCTTCCGGAGGCGCCGAGCTGATTCCCGACCGAGAGCTCACGGAAGAACGGTTCGTCTCGAGACTTCAGGACTTCCTGAAGAATCCCGATGAATACAGGGAAAAAGGACTCCGTCTGAAGACGCTGGCTTTCCCCGACGCCTCGGCAAACGTCCTGAAAATGATCGACAATATCCTGGCCGCTTCCCGGTGTTGAGTTCACGGAGGGAAAAAATCATGCATCGTTTTCGTTTTGAAAATCTTTCCGGATGCCGCACGGGAGACATCGTGACCCTGGACAAGGAAGAAAGCGGACATCTTTTCCGGACGCTCCGTGCGGAGGAAGGCGATCTTTGCGCATTGCTGGACGGCAGGGGAAGAACTGCGACAGCCGCCGTGAGCGCGGGAAAGACGCTCCGGATTCTGGAAATCGCGGAAACGCCGCCGCCCCCCGCCCCGCTTCTGCATCTGTATATCGCGCCGCCGCGCCGCCAGAAGATGGATCAGATTCTGCGTCAGGTCACGGAACTGGGCGTCTGGAGGATCGTGCCGCTGGTCTGCGAACGTTCCGTCTCGCTGCCCGACAACGACTCCGTAAACGGACGCTGGAAGGAACTCCTCTTCGACGCCTGCAAGCAGTCCGCCAATCCATTTCTTCCTCAGACGGGCGCCCCGATGCGCTTCTCCGAAGCCCTTTCAGACTCCGCGCTGAATTGCGCCGTCCGTTTCTTCGGCTCGGTGGCGGAAACGCCGGAAGGCCGCTTTCCGGCGGAAACGCCCGCCTCGGCGGCGTGGTTCGTCGGACCGGAAGGCGGATTCACGGAAGAAGAGGAGCGCTTCCTGATTGAGTCGGGGGTGAACGCTCTTCATTTTGGAAACTGGACTTTACGGGTGGAAACGGCCGCCGTCTGCGGAATTTGCGTCCTGATGGACCGTTTTTCATCAAAAAAGCACGTAAAAACGTAAAAAAATTTCTTATTTTTACTTTTTTGATTTCCTTTATCGCAAAATTGCGCTATAGTAATAGGTATTCTATTAAGCCGAATGAAAAGGGATTGTACAATGAAAACCAGAAGCGTTTTGTTCTTACTCTTTGCCGCCGCCTCCATGTTCGTTCTTTCCTCCTGCGGGGATTATGTCGGGAAAGAAAAAACCCACCCGCTGTTTGTCAAAGCCGGAACGGCCAAAAGTGCCGGCAACTATCAGGAAGCAGCGAAGTGTTATGAAGATTTTCTGCTGATCTGCCCGAAGTCGGCTGTCACGCACTTTGAACTGGCATCCGTTTACGGCGACAATCTGGACAGTCCCCTCAAAGCGGTCTATCACTATGAAAAATATCTGGAAATGAACCCGAACGATTCCACCAACGCCGAAGACATCAAGAATTTCGCCACAGCAGCACGGAAAAACCTCTTCAAGAAAATGATGGAAGAATACAAGAACGATCCCTCGCTTATGAAGGGCTCTGCAGAAGAAACGGAAAAGATCAAGGAACGTCTTGACAAATACATTGCCTATTCCAAGGCGCTGGAAGAGCAGAACACCATCATGAAACAGCGTCTGCGCACCATCGCCGGAGAGCGCACCGAAGCCGGAAAAGCTACCGCCAAAACCGCCGGAAAAACGGGCCCTGCCAAAACCGCCGGCGAGGCCGCCGCTTCCACTGGGAAAACCGCCAAGACCGCGGCCGCACCGGCCGCCGCCGGAGCCACCTCCTACAAAGTTGTGGCCGGAGACACGCTTGTGTCCGTCTCCCGTAAAATCTACGGCTCGCCGAAATACTACAAGCTGATCGCCGATGCGAATAAAGACGTCCTCGGCAAAAGCATGCAGCTCCGCGTCGGGCAGACACTGAAGGTTCCCGCCCTGCCTGCGGAACGCTGACAGGAGGCAGTCCGCCATGAAGATCCTTCCTATTATCGTCGTCGGAACTGGACTGGTCTTCTGCGCGGCCTGCAGCATTTTCCCGGAACCGCAACAGACGGAAACTTTCTACTATGACCTGACGGTTCCAAACCGGATCGCACTGCCGAAACCGGTGGAAATTCTTCCCTTCTCCGCCATCACGGGAGAACGCTTCCGGATGGCGTGCCGTGAGAAGGGAAACATCATCCGCGCCAATGAATTCCATAAATGGGTTCAGCCGCCCGGAACCCTGATGACCAAATATCTGAGGCTCGCCTTCCGGAACGAACCCGGCGACTCCGGAAAACCCACGACGGATTTCATCCAGATCAGCGGCACGGTTCTGCTCTTCGAAATGGAGGACGGTTTTGCCGAATTGGGGGTCCGTTACCAGATCCAATACGGACCTCAGGCCAAAATCAATAAAACCATCATGATCCGCGAAAAACTCGCCGGCAATACGCCTGTTCAGTTTGCAGAAGCCATGAGCAGGGCGGCCAACCGTTTCGCCACACTTCTCGCTGAAGAAAGCACCTTGCTGGTCCAGCCGAAAGCGGCGGAGAAAAAATAATCTATGGAACTTTTCTGGAAGGCCGCGCTTCAGGGCATCGTACAGGGCATTACCGAATTCCTTCCCATCAGCAGCACCGGACACCTGATTCTGGTGGATCAGTTTATTCATCTGGGCGAAGGCGATTTCTCCAAGATGTTCAATGTGGTGATCCAGTTCGGCTCCATTCTGTCGGTCCTCCTCTATTTCCACAGGAAACTCATCCCGCCCGGTCTTTTCACCGATGAAAAGGTCCGGCGCGACACCCTCGACATCTGGTTCAAGACCGCCGTGGGAGTCATCCCCATTCTGATCATCGGGTTCCTTGTCAAAAAACAGGTTGAAGCCATGCAGGAATGCCCCCTGATCGTGGCCGGAGCACTGCTGGCCGGCGGTCTCCTGCTGCTGAAGGTGGAAGACTGGTGCAAACGCGAAAAACCGCTGGAAACTTTCCGGGACCTGACCTACGGCCGGGCGGCCCTGATCGGACTGATCCAATGTCTGGCGATGATCCCCGGCACCTCGCGTTCGGCCTCCACGATCATCGGCGGTCTGGCGCTGGGCGCTTCCCGTTCGCTCGCCGCCGAGTTCTCCTTCTTCCTCGCCATCCCGACTATGGCGGCGGCCTCCGGTTACAGTCTGCTCAAGCACGGCGGCGCCATGACGAAGCCACAATGGACCGCGCTTGCCATCGGCTTCACGGTTTCCTTCCTCGTTTCCTGGGCTGTGATCGCGTGGCTGATGAATTTCATCAAGTCCCGCGACTTCAAACCGTTCGGCTGGTACCGCATCGCACTTGGAATTCTGGTCATCGCTTACGTGTTCTTCCTGAAGCACTGACGAAAGGGATCGGACCGTGAAGGAAGGCTTTTACAAATACCTTTTCAAACGCCTTCTCCTCGGGCTGCTGACCCTCTTCATCATTCTGCTTTCCAGTTATGTCCTGATGCGTCTCGCGCCAGGCGACCCGACCAAAAGTTCAATGCTCGGGGAAGGCGCGGGCGCACAGCTTTCCTCCGAAAAAAGCGCACTGATCAGGAATGACGCACTCCGCGAAAAACTGCATCTGGACAAGCCCATCCACGTCGGCTTCTTCCTGTGGCTCAAGGGCGTCCTTCACGGCGACCTCGGTGAATCGGCCGCGGTCGACAAGGGCCGTCCCGTCACCTCGCTGATCCTCGAAAAACTGCCGATTACCCTCAGTCTGAACGTCCTTGCGATTCTGGTAACCTACCTCTGCGCCATTCCGCTCGGCATTTTTTCCGCCGTCCGCCCCGACACGCGGCTCGACAACGTCATCACGTTTTTCCTCTTTTTCCTCTATTCGCTCCCGGTGCTCTGGACCGCCCTGATGCTTCAGTCGGTCCTCTGCATGGGCGGCTGGTATCCCATCTTCCCGCTGAAGGGGCTCTTCCCCGAAATCGTGCCCGGCATGACCACCTGGGCGATCCTCGGGCAGACTCTTCTTCATTATGTGCTTCCGGTCTTCTGCCTAAGCTACGCGGGGTTTGCCGGACTCGCCCGGTTCACCCGTTCCGGCATGCTGGAAGTGATCCATCAGGACTACATCCGGACCGCCCGCGCCAAGGGACTTCCCGAGACGTCCGTGATCCTGAAACACGCGTTCCGCAACGCGATGATCATTATGATTACATTGTTCGCGGGAATCCTTCCCTCGCTGGTCGGCGGAAGCATCCTGGTGGAATACGTGTTCAACATACCGGGCATGGGTTCGCTCTCGATGCTGGCCTTGAGCAGCCGCGACATCCCCCTGCTGATGGCGCTTTTCGCCTTCGGCGGCGCGCTGACCCTGATCGGCATCCTTCTGGCAGACATCCTCTACGTGATCGCCGACCCCCGCATCAATTTTGAATCCAGAATCTGAATGATAATTCATACAGTCAATCCTCATTATTGATTTTATCAATGTGAAATATTCTGGAGCAATGCTATATTTCTTATCATTACAACCACAGGGAGGGTTCGGGCATGGCGGAAAAAGCTGGCATGATCCGGTGGTTCCTCGAGGAACTGCCGAAGTTGCGGGAGTCCGGTATCATCGATTCCGGCACGGAAGAAAAATTACAGAACCATTACCGGGAACGGCTGGAAAAGGCGCCGTCGCCGCAGAAGTATTTTCTGTTGGCTCTTTCGATCGTCGGAAGCGTGCTGATCGCCGGAGGAATCATTCTGCTGTTCAATTACAACTGGGACATGTTCACCAAGACGACCCGGATCGCGATTGCGTTTCTGCCGGTGGCGCTGGGCGCGGCGCTCTCCGTCTTTACCCTGACGACGAACCGTTCGCAGGCGTGGCGGGAAGGCTCCGCGGTGCTGACCTCCGCAGGAACCGCGGTCGCAATCGCCCTTTTGTCCCAGATTTATCACACCGGCGGAACATTGAACGAGTTCATGACGCTGGTGCTTCTGCTGGCCCTGCCGCTGGTCTACATCTTCAACAGCGTTGCACTGGCGACGCTCTACTGTGTCGGGCTCTTCATGACGCCGGGAGGATGGAGCGGACACACTCCCCTTCCCATGCTCGCCTGTCTTCTGGCCGGGATTCTTCCGTTCGCGGGATGGCATCTTGTCCGGGAAGCAAGTCCTTACCGGATATGGATGCGGTATCTGGCGATGGGCTTCGCCCTGTTCGCATTCATTGTGTTCGGGGAAAAATACTCGATCGGCCTGATGCTCTATACCGCGGGAGCCGTCTTCATGCTCGCTTCCATGGGGCCGCGCGACAAGGGCGATGGAATGCTCCGGAACCCATGGCTTCCGGCTTCGTTTCTATTTCTGCTAATTCTGCTGTCGATCGGGACTTGTTCGGGCGGACGAGTCTTCCAGATTCACACGTACAGCAAGACGCCGGAAGGAATTCTGTATTTCTGGCTGGCGGAAGGCGCTTTTCTGCTTCTTTTCGTGCTGCTGTTCCTGCGTGATTACCTCCGGAAGCAGGTGGATTTCCACCGTTTCATGATGATGACTCTGGTTGCGGTCGCACTTCTGGGAACTCTTTTCGAAGCATATAAGGCGGACAGCGTTTACATGCGTCTGGTGATGATTGTCTACATGGGCGTCCTCGGAGTCACGCTCCTCATGCGCGGATGCCGGGAGACCAGCATGCTGGCCTTCAACGGCGGGCTTCTGATGTGCGCAATCCTGATCGGACTTCGTTTCTTCGACGCGGACATCGGGCTTCTGGCCCGCGCCATCGGCTTCATCGTGCTCGGACTGGGCTTCATCGGAGCGAACATCTTCTTTTCCCGCCGTCTTGCGCGGGCAAAAACCGCGGAGGTGAATCATGCGTAATTCCGACAAAATCCGTCTGATCTGTTTCATTCTGGCACTCTGCGCAGCCCTCGCCTATCCTGTAAGGAAAATTATTTCGTTCGAGTATCCGGCCGTGCCGCCGAAGCTCTATCTCTTCGAGACGGAAATCCGGGATCCGTATGATCCCATGCGGGGACGTTATGTAAGTCTCAACTTCAAGCAGAACCGGATCCATCTGCCCCACAAGAATATGCAGTTGATGGAATGGCGTTCCGGCAACCAATGCCTTGCGGTTCTGGAGAAGAATCCGGACGGCACAACCCGGATCGCCGACCTCGTGACCGACGTCAAACAGGTTCCGTCCGGAAAGGATTTTCTGAGGGTCAAGTATAATTACTTCCAGTGGGACTACGACAAAACCAATAGAAAACAGCAGAAAACGGGCGTCCACATCATTCAGCTTCCATTCGCTCGCTTCTATCTGAACGAAAACCTCGCGCCCGAAGCGGAAAGGGAAGTTCAAGCCAGCACGCGCAAAGGTCAGGCGCACGTCCGTGTCAAAGTCTATGACAACGGCAATTTCGCGGTGGATGATCTGATCGTGAATGGACAACCGATTCTCGAGCGTCTCCGGGGAAAAACCGCAAAGTAACCGGAATGGGTTACTTGCGTCCCCTGCCCCGGGAAGGCTTCGCGCAATCCGCGACGCTGGCACGGGAAATATAGGAGGTCGGAATGACCGTGAGAGGAGGGACGCTCCCCCCCTTGAGAAGAAGCTCCAGATTCGAGCAGATCGCGCCCGCGATCCGGTCGGAGTTCTGGGTGACGCTGCTCAAGTTGAGATGTTCGGCGGTCTGGGTGTTGCTGAAGCCGACGACGGAGACATCCGAGGGAATGCGCAATTGCCGGTCCGCGCAGAAATTCACCACGCCGGACGCGATGGTGTCGTTCGAACAGAAAATCGCAGTGGGCGGACGCCGTAGCGCAAAGAGCTCGCGTGCGGCGTGATACCCCCATTCACGGCTGGGATATTTCATGCGGATCAGGGAGCGGTCTGGACGCAGGCCATGCTTCCGGAGTGCGTCGAGATATCCGTTCAGGCGCTGTTCCCCGGTAAAATCGTATTCGTTGCCGATGTGCGCGATGCGGGTGTGTCCGCGCTGGATGAGCTGTTCCGTGGCGGCGAACGCCCCGGCGGAGTCGTCGGTAACGACCTGCGGGATGTCCAATTCCGGCAGACGAGTATCAAAGAAGAGCGTGGGGATGTTCAGCTTGCGGTAGCGGTCCGCGCACGCACGATTCGGGACGGCGATCAGCGCGAGGGTTCCGGAACGGTCGAAATAATCCAGAAGTTCGAGTTCGCGCGTTTCGGAGCCGCCGGTCAGGTGCACCACGGGATGCATGCCCCGGGAGGCGATCACCCGCTCGACCGAAGCGAAGATACGATAATAGAAAATTTCGTCGTCGGGAAAGATGAATCCGACCCGGTTCGAGTTCCGGAGCGGCGCTGGCGAAGGGCCGAGATAGCTTCCCCGGCTGGGAACGCGGTGAATCCGGTTGCGTTCGGCCAGCACGCGGAGCGCCTTGCGGACTGTCAGATGGTTGCAGGAAAAACGCTCCGCAAGGAGACGTTCCGAAGGCAGGGCGTCGCCGTCGCGGAGGGACATCTCCCTTACCAGTGTCAGGATTTCCTCCGAAAGGGAAAGATATTTTTGCGGTTTGCCACGATTCATGATGAGGAAATATAGCATGACTCCGAAGAAGTTGCAAATCATAAAACATAGCGGGATATTTTATTTTCGGAAAAAGGGGGGGCTGTGTGGAAACGGTACGGAAAAAGGGTTGTTTTTGGCGGAAGCGTTCTTGATTCCCGGCCGCGGGAAAATATATTGAATGACAGAAAACGATTTCGGAAAAAAACGGTTTCAAACCTAAACAAGGAGGCTATCATGCCCAGCATTCCCAAAAAGGAATATTTCGAGAGAATTGAAAAGTTCCAGGCGAACATCAAGGCCAAGGGACTCGACGCGTGTCTCGTCCACGGCAACGAGGCGGACTTCGCCAACGTGCGTTACCTGACCGAATACTGGCCGACCTTCGAAGCGGGCGGCGTGTTCGTTCCCGCGGTCGGCAAGCCGGTCCTGATCATCGGCCCCGAAAGCGAAAAATACGCGCTCGGCCGCAGCGTCGTGCCCGACATCCGCAAAATGATCGCCTACCGCGAATCCGCCGAACCGCAGTATCCCGGCATTCCCGTGGCGACCTACAAGGACGTGGTCAAGGCCGCGATGGGCGCCCGCAAGATCAAGAAACTGGGACTGGTCGGCTACTCCGTGATGACCCTTCCCGTGCTGGACGCCCTCAAGGCGGACCTCCCCGGCGTGGAACTCATCAAGGCCGACGAGACGCTTCTTCCGCTCCGCTACATCAAGTCGAAGAACGAACTGGCCTGTATGCGCAGGGCTTTCGAGATCAGCGAAATCGCCATCGAGGCGATCCTCAATGAGCTCAAGGTCGGCATGACCGAATTCCAGGTCATCGGCATCGCCCAGCGCGAAATCTACAAGCACGGCGGCGAGTACGAAGGACACGCCCTCTACTGCTTCAGCGGTCCGCGCACCAACAACGCAATCTGCCGTCCGATCGACAAGGTCATCAAGGCCAACGAAATCATCCAGCTCAACATTGGCGCGCGCGTCGGCGGCTACTCCTCCAGCGTGGGGCTCCCCGTGATCCTCGGCAAGTTCAAGGGACTCCAGAAGAAACTCGTGGAATTCGGACTGGAAGCCCACTTCAAGACCGTGGACCTCATCGCGGCCGACAAGCCCGCAAAAGATGTGGTCCTCCAGTGGGAAGACTGGGTCCGCAAGGAAGGCTACGGCGAATACATGCTCTACGGTCCCTGCCATGCGATCGGCATGATGGAAGTCGAGCAGCCCTGGATGGAATCCGTGTCCAAATACGACCTCAAGGAAAACATGACCTTCCAGGTCGACACCTTCTTCTCCGGCCCGAACTTCGGTCTGCGCTGGGAGAACGGCGTCCGCGTGAAAAAAGGCGGAGCGGAGATGCTTTCCAAGAAGTTCGCGAAAGTCATCGAACTCTGATCTGTTTCGAATTCAAAGGGAGATCGCTCCGGCGTTCTCCTCCTCAAGCCCGGCGGGAAGAAAGCAATTTTCTTCTCCCGGGTTTTTCTTTTGGCACAATCTCCGCAAAAAATATAGAGAACGAGTGAAAGAGTGCCACGGTCAAAATCAATTCGATTTGCATTTTTCAATTCCAGCAGTAAATTACGACCTTGTCCGTTGTTTGAACAGGAACAACGGACAAGGTCATTTTTCAAAAGCAATGGACTTGACGTTTGTGATTTTTGACAGGAACTTCTGTAAGACCCGGTTCAGGAGAGGAACAGACAATAGGCATGAAGCCGTCCGTCCGCGGAGGAGTTGAAGAAGACCTTTTCCCCATCCGGGGAAAGGAACGGATGCGGGTGCCACGGGCTGACTTTCCGGCTTCCGAGATTGAGGGTGAACCGGAGGGAAGCGGCCTCCTGTCCGGGGACACCGAGTCCCCCGAGGTAAAGATGCCATTCGCCGTTGTCCGCCTCATAGTCGCTGACAAGACGTTTTCCCGCGCGGTCGGTCGCGAAGTGAAGGAAATGCGGCGGATTCACCTTCCGGGAAAGAACATTGCGGCCCGTGCCTTCGTTCCGTTTTCCCCTGTGTCCGTATCCGGGAACGGCGCGGCTTTCAACCAGCTCCTGACAAGCGGCCGATGGCGTCGAGAAAAGAAGGGTGGAACTGATTGCCCAGTCCGATTCTCCCCGCCAGCACTGGTGTCCCTGACAGGATTCGACGCCGTCCCTGCCCCATCCGAATTCACGCCAGCCCGTCCCGTCGTCGCGGATGAGATGGATGTCGATGCCGTATCCGGTATTGTTGTTTTTCGGGTCGGACGAAGCGGAAATCCGGCGGAGGGCGAAACCGGACTCCGCATCCAGAGCCGCGACATGTTGAGCGGGCGACTGGCCGGGGATCGGAATTTCACATCCGAAGGAACCGTGATTGTGCTGGATCATGATGTCATGCGGCGCAAGCGGCGAACGGGAGTATTGCATGTGGAGGTTGCAGAAATGTTTTCCTCGGACGGGAATGGAGACTTCGCCGGTCGCCGTGTCGAAAATCCACAGGGCATGTTCAGGAAAACCGTTGTCATCATTTGGACGAACCAGCGGCGACGCAATCGCGATACGCCGGCCGTCGGAGGAGACCGTGGAAAGCGGATACATGCAGAAGGCGGGCTGAGCCTCCTTTGTATCCGGCCCGATCCGTCCGAGTTCCAACCGTCCGGAACCGTCCAGGGCGCAGCGCTTGAAAAGAATGCTTCCGGTGAATGTTTTCGGATCGAACTGCCGGACGAAATAATAGAAATATTTTCCGTCCGGCGAAATGCATGGGGCGCTGGCTCCGGTTTCGGAGGTCAGCGGAGCGAGCGCTCCGCCGTTTTTCAGATCGCAGAGAAAATAGGCGTGACGCGGATCGTATTGGTCGCTTCCGTGCGGATGGGCCGAACGGTGCAGAACCAGCCGTTTGGAATCCGGCGTGAAAATCTGCGCTTCCATATAGATATGGCAGGAGGGTTCCTCAAAGGAGTCCGTGAGCTGGAAGAGCCGGAGCGGCTCCGGCACTTTTTCCCCTGCGAAAATATCGATCCGTTTCATTGGATTCATTCCTCCGTCAGAGTGACCGTGCGGAAACTGTTCGGACTGTGATAGGAGCCGTCGGTCCAGCTCTGCCTGATGTTTTCACCGCTCCGGTTGAGCCCGACCAGCCAGTCGGCGCCGGGTTTCGGGGTTCCGAACGTGGAGAAGGGCAGTTCAAATTCGACAGTCCATTTATCCTTCGATTTCGACGACGCCGTTTTCCATTGTCCATTCCATGCCTTGTTGATGTTCATGCCGACGGAGGCCAAGGCGTCATACTGGATTCCGGCGGAGTTGACCACCAGATAATAATAGTCCGTGCGGGTGTTGTTCGGGTCGATGGAAAGTTCGATGCAGTCATCCTTCCACTGATCGTCGTCACGCTCCATCTGGTGGGTTTTGAGCTGATTCACGTCACCGTAACAATCAACCTTGAGGTAAAGCGCCTTCTCCGTACGGAGGATGGACGCAGTCGTTTTGACCGAATTCGGTCCTCTGTTTGCAAATCCTGCGACTTGAATTCCCTGCCCCCAGACAGTATCCGATCCTTTGCCGTCCATGCAAGGAGCGGTCTTCACAAGCGGAACCTTGATATGCCACCGTTCCGCAAGGGAAGGCGAAGGGATCTCGCGAACCATGATGTCCGCGAAATCGGCGGGCTGATAGGCACTGAGGTTGATGATGCCCCTCCCGAGGGGAGCCTTGCCTTCGAAGACGGCTTTTCCGTCGATCTTCACAATCAGCCAATTGTCCACTGCCCGGATGTCCGCCCGATGCCAGCCTTCCGAAAGTTCCTCTTCCAGTCTCTTCTTTGCAATCACGATCTCCTTATTTTCTTTTTTCAGGCGATAACTGCCGGTAATCCAGCGCTTGCCGATTTGAACGTCCACCGCATAAAAATCTTCTCCGAAACGTTCCCCGCCGGCGCGGACCTTTGCCAATATGCCGTTTTTCGTCTCGCCGGCAGGAAAGCGGAACCTGAATGATAATTCATAGTTGATCCAGTTGCAGGGATTCCCGAAGATACGCGGATGGTTGCCATAAAGGAAGCCGTCATGAGCAAGCTGTCCCTTCGGGGTTTTCTGCGGACGGTATGCTATATAGGGGGTTCCATCGGCATCCTTTTCCACCGCACAGGTTTCCATGAAGCCGTTCAACTTCTTCGCCGGGTCGTCGGAATAGAGGAGATTGCCGGGTTTTGCGCTTTTCAAGCAATCCAGACGGTCCGTCATGCCGCCCTTGGCGATTTCCTGCCAGTTGTCGCGGGAAAGCTTCAGGTCGCGCCAGCGTTTCCACGCCTCGAAATCGGCGGTTACCTGACGCTGTACGCGCGGGTCCTTCGCGGTCTTTTTCAAAGCACTCTCGAACAGGGGATCGACTTTCGCAATCAGTTCCCTGGAGATGACATTGTCCACCTGGGATGCGGGATTGCTGAAATAGTAGGAGGCGTGTCCTTCTTTCTGCCATGCCTCCTGCATCAGCGTGTAATACTGCTCCATTTCCTTTGCCCCGTCTCCGAATGTATATTTGCAGAATTCGGCAAGAAGCGTTTTTTCATCCAAGTCGGGATTCCAGAGCAGTTTCGCGATCGCATACGCCGGGAAGCGGTTGACGAACGGGCGACTGTCCCACAGCGTTTTTTTCGGGTCGAAATTTGCATGGTATTCCGTCATCCAGTAGGTGATTCCGCTCTTTTTCGCCCAGCGGAGCTCTTCCGCCACGATCGGCGTGATCGGAGTCAGGACGGGATCTCCGCCGAAAATATCGAAGTGATAGCCGTATATGGCGGGATTGATTCCCGCATCGCGCCATGCCTCGACCGCCTTCAGGGCGCGGGGATTCACCGGACAGCTCTTATCTGAAAATTTGTGCTTGTAACAGCGGTTATACATGCAGTAGGACATGTTGAGGCTGTCGCCCGGAAGTTTGACTTTCGGCACATTCAGATAAAACGAATAGGCGATCGTGTTGTATTTCTTGCCGGGATGAATCTTCGCCGTTTCCTCGATCAGCCTTTTGACAAACTGGAAGTAAAGCGTGGAAGAATCAGATTTCGAGCACTCCGGACACTTGCAGTAAATCGGCGTATCGCGCGCGGAAAGCGTCAGATACTCGATGTCGGGATGCGTCTTCCAGAAGTTGTCGATCCATTTCAAAAAAGTCTTGATGGTGTCCGGATTCGTGTAGCAATGCTGGTTGATGACGCGGATTCCGTTGTTCAAGGCGAACTGTTCGGGATATTTGCTGAAATATTCCTCGATCGTCTTGCAGTCCTCCGGGAAAATCCAGTTGAAGGAGTGTCCGCCCCAGCTGGTTGAAAAACCGTATCCGTGAGGGTCCCCCATCGGATTCATTTTGTTGTGAGCGAAAAACAGCGATTTGTCCCCGTTCGGATGAGTGGCAAGCTGACGGTGCGCAAACGCCGCCATGCTGTGGATGTCAAGCTCTCCGACGGAAAGGTTTTTCGTGGGCGCGGGCAGATATTCTCCGTCTTTGCCGGGCCAGAACCAGCGGCATCCGAACCGTTCCAGAAGCTCGAATACGGCGAACATCGCCGAACGCGGATTGTTTCCCGCGGCATAGATCACATTGTCTTTTGTCTTGAGCGTAAAAATATCCGTCTGCTGCTTTTTGTCCAGCCCGAGGAACACTGCTTCTTTAGCGACCTCAGGATTTGTTTCCGGAGTCCCGATGACAAGCCTGTTTACAGCTTTCCCGTTCCCGATCTCCGCGCCGGTCACGGTTTTCACGATGCGTTTGAATTCGTCCGCCGCTTTCTTTTCCGGCTCCGTTGCGCCGGATTCCACGGAAATCCGAGCAACGCCGTCCTTGACAAGCTCCAGTGCGGACGCGGAGAACACCGCCGAACAGAACAGGATGCCTACAACAATTCTTCTGATCATATATTTTTCCTTTTCTGACTTCTATCTGAAATTCTACAAACTCAACTGACTTTATTCCGGCAGATCAGTTCCACATGATGTATTGGCCGCCGGAGTTCTTTACCCGCAGCAGGACATTGTCCGGGATCAGTCCCCAGGCAGGAAGTTTGGACGATCCGGCGTGAAGATCCGCATAAATGAAATTCGCACTGTTATGGTGCCTCGGGTAAATGCGGCAGTTCACGCTGCTTGTATCGAAACAGGAGGTTCCCGCGGACTTATAATACAGGAGAAAGGCTCCGTCGGTGGCAAGATTGCTTTTGGTCGCCCAGATTCCGCCATCCGCCAGAAGAGGAGTCGCGGCGGGCTGTTTCAAGGCGGTGATATTGGCGTCCTCCTTGACAGCGCTGCCGGTCGAACTGCTGAATGAGGGACAAAGACCATTGTTGATCCCGAAGCCAAGATGATAGGTGCCGTACTGCAGGGCATATTGGGTCGGACATTTGAAAATGGAATCCCTGTTCTTCGCCACGGCACCGTAACTTTTGCTTGCCCCGTTCCCGAGATAATCCGTCAGATAACCGTACCAGTACATGTTTCCAGTCGAAGAGCCCGTGTGCGACAGCAGCGGCATGGACTGATATGTGTCCCGGTAATCGGCACAGAGCATCCCCACCTGCCTTACACGTCCCAGACATTTGACCTGCTGTGCCTTCTCCTTTGCGTTGTTCAGCGCGGGAAGCAGCATTCCGGCAAGAATTGCGATGATCGCAATTACAACAAGAAGCTCCACAAGTGTAAACTTGGAGCCCCCTGATGTCTTTTTCATAATATGATACCTCCTCTTGGTTTTATCATAGACCGCGATTTCCATACTTTTCATTGTTTCCGTCCATCCTCTTTTCCGATAAAGCGCAAATAGTTGACCGATACGGCATTTTCGAAGATGCCGTTGAAATCGAGCGCATCCAGACCATGCCGGGTAAACGGGACTTCCTCATGAACCCTCACCGGATCGGAATACATCGTATGGAACTTGTCAAATGCGTTCCTGTCAAACTCATAAATCCGCCTGGCCCGGTCGGCGCAATAATTGTTCACCGAGGAATCGATTCCGAAAAGCAGACGGTTTCCCGCATCGTATGGGAGCAGCCCCATTTTCCGGAAAGCATCGACGCGGTCGAACTCCGGCGCACCGGGACAAGTGTCGATATACATCTCCGACGCCGGACCGGACCGCATGTCCGCGGCGGAACGGAATTTGCCGAACAGCGCCAGGCATTCATCGATCCACGGCCAGGAAATGTGGGCCAAGGCGAAGCGCAATCCGGAGACTTCCAGAAGGCATTCGAATTCGAGCGGACGGTTGAACCCGCCCGATACTTCGCCGTCGTAAAGAATGCCGGAATGAAAATGGACCGGCAGTCCGAGCCGGGCGCATTCCCGATAGGCAGCCAGCCCTTCCGAGGGGGCATAGTTCGAACAGAGGACCTTGAATCCCAGGATGCCGTGCTCCTTCGCGTACCGGATCTGTTCCAAAGCGTCCGGTTCCGTCGGGTTGAGCCAGAAAAACGGATGAAACGTGTCCGGGAGTTTCCTGCAGAAGTCGAGAACATTGGCGATCCTCTCCCGATATTCCGGCGCGGTGGTGCCCGTTTTGTAGAATAACGTGTTTTTCGGAGGCAGGCTGAAAATCGAACCGCCGACCATGCCCGCCGCGGTGATTTTCGCAAGAAAAGTTTCCGGGGCGTCACACCGTCCGGGCATCATGTGAATATGACAGTCATAAACCGGATTCATAAAACCGGTCCTCCTTTCAATTCTTCCGTTCCTCTTTTCATGACAGGACCGCAGGATTCCCTCACGACCAGTCTGGATTTCAAGACCGCCGAAACGGTTTTCTTTTCCGGATGTTCGATCCGGTCCACCAGCATGTCGACCATCATTCCCGCTTTTCCGGTGATGAACGTATCAATGGTCGTCAGCGACGGACAGCTGAAGGCCGATTCCAGCGTATTGTCCGCGCCGATGATGGAAATGTCCGAACCGATTTTCAGTCCGCGCCGCTGCGCCTCCGCCATGGCGGAAAGCGCCACCGAATCGTTGTGGCAGAGCAAGGCTGTCGGACGCTCTTTCATGGAAAGGAAGTACTGCATTCCGCGGATTCCGTTTTCCGGGAACCCCATTCCGTCGAAGAAATAGTTCCGGTTCGGACGCCCGTAACGCTTCATCGCCAGCGCATAGGCCTCATGCCTTTTGTTCCGGGAGCCGATATAGCCGATCCGGGAATGTCCGAGCGAATGAAGATAATCGACCGCTTCGTTGAAAGCCGGTTCATAATCGATGGACAGGGAATCGATCCCCGGCTCCAGGTGTCCGTAGATGACCGTCGGAACCGGCTCGCGGAACCATTCCGGATGGTAGTCGCAGGTGATGATGCCATCCACATTGTTCCGGACCACGTTGCGGTAGGCCTGTTCGATCTCCTCTTCCTTCTCCCAGATGGAAATGATGCTGGTGTAACCTTTGGAGAGCAGCGCCCGGTAAAGTTCGATCATGATGTCCCCGATGATCCGGTCCCGGAAGCTGGCCAGAAGAATTCCGACGGTACAAGTTTTTCCGAGCCGGAGCCCCCGTGCCTGGGCATTGGGCTGGTATCCGAGTTCCTCGACCAGCTCCAGAATGCGTTTCCTCTTGACATCCGAAACATGGCAGGTGGAACGTCCGCCAAGAACGGCGCAGACCACCGGACGGGATACTCCGGCCATTTTCGCGATATCTTTCATCGTAACGGGCATTGCGGTCTCCTTAATTACTCGATTAACCAAAATATAAACGACAAAGGTGCGTTGTCAAATCCTTTTTGAAAAAATCATGAAAAAAATTAGAATGCGGAAAACGGCGCTCTCCGGACGATATGAAAACGTTCCGTGAAAGAGAAATCCTCCACGGAACGTTTTTCATGCCGGACCGTTTGTTTACTTCACTTCGGTCAGGGTGACGCCGTCGAACCAGACCGTGCCGCTCGCCAGAAGAAGATACAGCTTGACGTAGGACTTGTTTTTCCCGTCATTGGTCTTCGGTCCGGTTGTGAACTCAAAACTCTGACGAATCCACGGAGTCGTCCCGGTGATGGAATTCTTCGGAAACCAGCAATTCTTGTCATCCCAGATGTTGACCACCGCGCCGCCCGCATTGTTGGCCGGAATGACATTCTCGGTGCGGACATAATAGGAAAGCCGGTATTTCGTGTCGGGTTTCAATGCCGGAAGGCTCTGCGTGATCCCGAAAAGGTTCTTCATTTTCGGATCGAGCGCCTGCAGACGGATGCTTCTGGAACCGAACACGAAAGCAGTGTCGTCCAGGCCGATTTTCGTATCCGGAACCGGCTTGAAGTCGGAAACCCACTTCCCGAAGACATTGTGCCCTTTCGGAGTCACTTCAAACGTTCCGTCCTGAATCAGGGAATCCGAAGGCTCCTCCGCGGGAACGAGTGTCCCGAAGTTTTCCAGTTCCACAAATCCCTTTTTCAGGAAGGGACTCCATGAATAGAGTTCGGTTTTCTGTCCTTCCACAACCCTGCTGCGGTTGAAATTGGCGACAAAGCCTTTTTCATTGAACCGGTCGAGACGCTCCTTCGGCACAACCACTTCCGCTTTCCAGCCTTTTTCGGAGGGGCGGACCGTCACTTTGGCGCCGCTGTTCCACTTCGGTTCCATGCTGGAGGAACCGCCGAAGCTGACGGCGGAATGATCGGTCAGGGACCCTTTGGAATTGACCATGAGCTGATAATAGTTCTTCCGGTCGCCGGAGGGGTTCAGGAAGATTTCAACGCTGTTGTCCTTCCAGATTTCGGGATCGTCCTGTTTCCGCGCAACGGCGACCGTTTTGTCGAACGAAGGCTCTTCACAGTCGAAAAGGAAAGTCAGATTCTTTCCGTCGTCCCGGACAGTAACCCCGGTTTTCAGCGGTTTTGAAACGGATTCCATCGGCTGGAGATGAAGAACAGCCGTTTTTCCGCCATCAGGAGATGTTTTCATTCCGACCCGGAAGGAAGCAATCGCATCGTTCTTTTTCCGGTATTGTTCCGCGGCGGAGAGGATGGGATTCAGAAATTCACCGCGGATGTATTTCACCCGCTTCAATGCCTCCGGTTCGGAAGCAGCCAACCTTTCCGCCTCGTTGAACGAATTGACCATCCGGTTGATTTCTTCCGGGGAGTAGACTTTGCTCCAGAGTTCGCTTTCGGAAGGCGGAGCCCCCATCGGGCCGAGCGCCGTTTCGACGGTCCGGCCTCCTATTCCATGAATCCAGAGGTCCTCCATGCGGTCGAAGATTTTCTCCATGACCGGCGCGGCTTTTCCGAACATCAGACGGTAGTGCTCCTTCAGGATGGCATCGACGTCGGCGCTGTTGTCCCAGCAGACCTTGCTGAAGATGTAATAGCTCGGATAGTGGTAAATGAGCTTGTCTGTTTCCGATTCCATGAAGGCGCCGTAAATATCATTCCGGAGGTCCGAGTAATACTTTCCGACGGCATGGGGCGTGGGGGACGGAATGCCGGGCATGTTGAGTTTGCCGAATTTTCCGGCAGAATTCCACAGCCAAATCTTGTGTCCGGTCTTTTTGACCCATGCGCGGATCAGTTCATTGTTTCTGTTCAGAAGAGTCGGATCGTTCTGATCATTGTTTCTGTTCAGAAGAGCCGGATCGGTCCACGGGCCTTTCGTGGAAACCATGACCAGAACATTGTCCGGCAAATCCACATTCGGCACCATATAATAAGGAAAATAGGACATCATGGAGACATATCCGGGGATGCCGTTTTTCTTGAGACGGTTCGCCAGGTCCGCCACCTTCCCCCAGACAAAATCGCTGGTTTCCTGAAGCCCCTTCTCATAATGTCCGGAACATTCCGGGCACTGGCACGGAGTAAAGGCATCCTGTGGCATCATGCCGAAAACACCTGGCGAATTTCCTTTCGGGGGCAAATGCCCGGTAGGATCCCAGACCATCCCGTACGGAGTGATGATGTTCCGGGAGGAGGCCGGTTTGCCTGTCAGAAGGGCGGCAGCGTCCTGATAGAATTCCTCGGTCAGTCCGCTGCTGAGGCAGGGTTGTCCGACAAAAGCCATCGCCGGAGCACAGGAACGACGGCCGTCGCTGAGGAGCGCGAAATATTCCGGATGGGTCTTGCCGAAACGTTCGACATATCCGAGGCGTGCAAGTCCATGACAGTTCGGGATGTATTTCGTCTGAAGACGCAAGGTGGTGTAATACTGGTTTTTCTGCGGACTGATCGAAGCGTCATAAGGAAAAGGTTTGATCTTTTTATCATCCGCCCACTGGCCGGAATAGATGGAAACATTCCGGGCCTCGTAGTCGGGACGGTCGTAAATGTCCGTCTGCGGAACGGCAATCGCCTTCCGGGGAACAATCGTCCCCTCTTCACCGGGGAAATAGAAGCGGACGCCTCCGAAGCGCTCCAGAAACTCGTAGACTCCAAACAGGGACCCCTTTTCGTGAAGATGCCGCCAGATGCCGCCCTTCGCCAGACTATCCTTCTCATCGATTCCCGCCTCATCGCGTCCCAGAATATAGACGTCGTTTCCGACGGTTTTAATGATATAGGCGTCACGACAGAGGGTTTCATCCTTGATTCCGGCTTTTTTCGAATACGGCGAAATGCCGATGAAAAAGGAATGTCTGCCGGAAACCGGTTCCGTGACAACCGGAACATCCGCCCCGAGAATTTTTTTCAGGGAAACGCTCAGTTCCTCCGCCGCATATTTCGTGACATTGCAGGCATTTTTATCCACCACAATAACCGCCTGATCCGGTTTTCCGGGAAGCAGCGTGAAGACGTTCTCCTTTCCGATCCGGATGGATCGCGGCGGACGAGAATCCCCTGCAAACGGTTTTTCCGCGAAAACGGTTCCGGAAATCAGCGAAAGGGCACAGAGGAACACGGCTCGGTTCAAAAATGATTTCATGACTTTTCCTTTTTGGGTATAGTTGTATTGGAATAAAAGTTCTTTTGTTTTACGGAACAGTCGAATAAACCAGTCCTGTTTTTCCATACAGGTCACGAAGTTTCTGACTGTCCACATGCATGTCCATCCACAGGAGATTTGCATTGAGTGCGTGGCGAAAATCAACGCTCCCGTCGCCCGGGTTTGCTGCCACATTAAAAGGATAGGCGTTGACTCCAATTGAGAAAGGGATCTGTAGACGGCTGGAACAATCTGCCAGATATATGTATGCGGAGGGCCTTTGCATTTTTTCCGGACGCTGCATCTGGACAACAAAAGACCTCCGCCAGTCCGCATAATAGTTTGTTGTATAACTGTAATAGTGTTGTTCACCTTTGGCTTTTGCATGTTCGACATCCGCCGGACATTGCATCAGATTGCCTTTCGGAAAGCCAAAACCAGACAGTTTGGTACTCCAGGAATAGGACAGATTCAAATAAACATGCATTACATAAGCAAAAGGAAATTCCCCATGAGTCGGTCGCTCGGGATAGGGAGTAAATTGGCTATCCATGACTCCGGGTAAATACCCACGGTAATCATTCATATACATTACGCAGACCGTGCCTATCTGTTTCAAATTATTGATGCATCCGATCTTTTTCGCACGGTCGCGCGCCTTATTCAATACGGGAAGCAACATTCCGGCCAGAATGGCAATGATTGCAACAACCACAAGAAGTTCGATCAGTGTAAAATTTTTCCCGCTTGTTTTCATTGTCGTTTTCCCTTCCATATTCAGTTTCATTTTACCTGTTTCATATTGTTCATATCGTCTTTCCCAACGAAATTTCCGATTTCGGAGTATAGGCCCGACAAGGCAGAACGCTTCCGTTCACCCGTTCCAGAAGGATATTCACGGAAAGCTCGCCCACATCCATCGGCTTCATCTGAAGCGAGGTGATCGGCGGATTGTGCTCCCTGACGCGGAAAATATCATATGGAGAGAGGAGACCGCAATTCTCGCCCGGATGAAAACCTCTTTCCGCCAAAAGCGGATAAAGATAATCGGCGATGTCCGAAACGATCAGGGTTTTTCCCTTCGGCATGGTTTTCCAAGTCTGGAACAATTTTGCATAGGTCTCTTCATGTGGCAGGACATTGCACCCGGGAATGGAGACTACCCGGTTTTCCAAAATCCTTTTACGGGCGACATAATCGAAAAAACTCTCGCGGATCAGTTCCTGTAACGTCCCGGGTACATGCCAGTCCGATATACAGAAGATGAAATTGGAATATTCCAGTTTCAGGGAAAGGTCCAAAGCGTTCTGCAAAGCCTCGTGAACAGCCGGATGAACACAGTCGACTTCCGTCAGTTTTGTGCGACGATTGACAATAACCATCGGTTTTCGGATCTGTGCGTAAAGTTCAGCCGCGATTTCGTCGGGTATCCGCTCGTCGATCAGAAAACCGTCGACCAAATCCGCTGTTTCCAGGAGTCCCCGCATGACTTCTCCAGAATTACGCGGATCAAAATTGACAAGGTCGAGAACCTGAGTGCAGTAATGCTGGACCCAGCTGAACCGCCGCTGAATGCACGTCTGCTGAATTCCGCAGGTGACCTCGTTGAAATACTGGTCTCCGGGATTGTATTTCCAGAGAGGACGGAATCCGAATCCGATCATGTTTTTCAGGGTTTCCCGTCTCAGCTCGACCGGCTTGCGGACAAAATAGCCGCGTCCGGACAGATTTTCGATATGGCGGGAATCCACCAGAATCTGGTAGGCGCTCATCACCGTGATATGGCTCACATCATATTGCTTCCGGAGGTCCGCCACGGAGGGAACCTTGTCGCCCGGCGCAAGCGTTCCGCGGTCGATGGCTTCCCGCAGGTTCTCCGCGATGATCTGATATTTCGGCAGCGGCATCTTTTTCTCCGTTATTATATTACTGGTCCTATTACTAATAATATTATATGTCGATTTTCCAAAAAAACAAGCCCCATTTTCAAAAAAATCAATTTTTTTTGGAGTTTGGCAATGCGCCAGTGCCCCTTTCCCGTTTCTGGAAAGGGTCATGCAATACTCCCGGTATTGCCGCGGTCCAGCCGCGAAGGCTGGTTGTGCTGGGCACGAAATCCCCAGCCCTGAGTTCGTCCGTCAAAGGGGGGAACCGCCGCCGCAAAGACAAAGAGCAGGAAGGCTCCGCGCCCTCCAACTCCACGGCGGGTGAGAGTCACCTGCCCCCCGGCAAACCAGTTTGCCGTCTTTGAAAACGCCAAAGGAAACGCGGCTTGAAATCACAAAAAGAGGAAAGTATATTCAGCAGCGGCAAAATGCCGGAAAGCGAGGTCCCTCCATGATGAAGGATTTTCCTCTGAACAAGGTCTTCACGCTGATCGAACCCGGCCCCGTTCTGCTGGTCACCACGGCGGACGGGCGCAAAAAAAACATCATGACAATCTCCTGGAGCATGCCGATGGATTTCTCTCCCACGATCGCCCTCCTCACGGGATCATGGAATCATTCGTTCGAAACCATGATGAAAACCAAAGAGTGTGTGCTGGCGGTGCCGACTGTCGACCTGATGGAGAAAGCGGTCGGCATCGGAATGTGTTCCGGTACGGACACCGACAAGTTCCGGAAATTCGAGCTCACCGCCGGGAAAGCGCAGAAAGTCCGTGCGCCCCTGATCCTCGAATGTCTCGCCAATATTGAATGCCATGTGACGGATTATGTCGAGAACCACGGCATCGTTGTTCTGAACGCGGTCAAGGCATGGATCGACGAAGAACGCAAAGAACGCCGGATGTTCCATGCAGTGGGAGACGGACGCTTCATCATGGACGGGCGTACCGTAAATCTCCGCAAGCTGATGGAGGCGAAAATCCCCTCCGGCGTCTGAACTCATTCCGCCGGAATGGTTCTGCACGTTCCTCTCCTGTTTCATCCTCTCCCTGAATGGAGGCTTGTTTCTCTTCGGAGAGGATGTTTTTCTTCATAAAATTCTTCTTGAAAAAAATCTAAAATCTAACGGCCGATACTTGTAAATTCCAAATTTTACTATATATTTACTTTTCTCAAACTATTTAATTTTTAAACGGAGTGTGTGTTCAATGGACAAGACAGCCGAATGCTGGCGTTTGCTGTTCAACCTGGTCGATGACTTCAGGGAAGCGGCGAACAAATACAACCATGATTCCCATTCCGAGGTTGCGAACGTCACCGTCGGACAAATGAAAATCCTCAAGGCGATCGCCTATTTCATGGAAGAAAAAACGTCCGGCGGAGTCATGCTCAAAACACTGGCTGAAAAAGTTCACCTGACTCCCGGTGCGACTTCCCTTATCGTGGATTCGCTGGTCAAGGCGGGAATGCTGGAACGCAAGCCCAGCGAAGTAGACCGTCGGGCGGTAAAAATCGGACTCTCCCACGAAGGAAGACGGAAAGTGTCCGGATATACGAACTTCTTCAAGATACATACGGAAAAATTCCTGGCGGAACTTTCGTCGGAAGACAGAGAAAAATTCATAGAGATAATGAAGCGTTTTCATAACAAGATCAATGAGGAAAATGAGAAATGAATCACAAGACTGTTGCGTTGTTCACAGCCGTAATGATCGGAATAGCGATAACGGGAGTCTCCTGCAATCTGAAAAAGAAAAACGCGCAAGCCGCGCCTCCGGCGCCTCCTCCGGTCCAGGTGGGCTATTCTTTCGTTCAGAAAATGCCGCTTACGGAACTTCAGGACTATGTGGGACAGGTGGCAGCCTGGGAAAAGGTCACGGTTCCCGTCCGTGTCTCGGGCATCCTTGAAAAGAACTGTTTCCGGGACGGCGAATTCGTAAAAAAGGGACAGCTCCTCTTCGAAATTGAAGACGCGGAATACAAAGCCAGCGTAGCGGCAGCCGAGGCAACCGTCAAGCAGACGAAAGCGGAAATGGACTATGCCCAGACCCACTACAACCGTCAGGCCTCGCTCGCGGAAAAGAACGCCGCGGCCCAGTCCGCCAAAGACGACGCCACCCGTCTCAAGGAATACACACGGGCGAAATATTCCGAAGCTCTGGCAAAACTCCAGACGGCTGAAATCGCGCTCGGCTATACGAAAATCTATTCCGAGATCAATGGCCGCGCCGGAAAAACCGTCTATTCGCCCGGCAACTATGTGACCCCTTCCATCGGCTCGCTGGTTACGATCGTCAGTTCAAATCCGGTTAAAGTAACCTTCTCCATCAGCGAAAGAGATCTGCTCTCGCTGTTCGGCGGACCGATGGGACTCAAGGACCATGCGGACCTCAAGGTTTTTCTGCCGGACGGTTCGCGCTGCACGGGCAAGGCCACCTTCATGATGGTGGACAATGAAGTGGACTCCGCGACCGGTTCCGTAAAGATCTGGTTCATCGTCCAGAACGACGACCAGAAACTGATTCCCGGCGGATTCGTGAGCGTCACCCTTTCCGAGAAGAATCCCCGGACGCTTCCGGTGGTGCCGCTCAGCGCAGTCATGACCGACCAGAAGGGAAATTATGTCTATGTCCTTCAGAAAGGAAATATCGCCAAGCGCGTCGATGTGACGCTCGGCCCTCTTTCAGGGGAACGGCAGTTCATCGAACAGGGGCTTGAGGAGGGAGATCGCATTGTCGTCAGCGGAACCCATAAAATATTCCCGAACAGCCTGGTTGACGCGCATCCCGAAAAGGAGGCAAAATGATCTCTGCTCTCTTCATTGAACGCCCGCGTCTGGCGATGGTGATCTCCATCGTCATCATGATCGCAGGCGCACTGTGCGTTACCAAAACTCCGATTGCGGAATATCCGGATGTCGTCCCTCCGACCATCAACGTGTCGGCCACCTATCCCGGCGCCAGCGCCCAGGTGATTGCCGATACCGTGGCGGCGCCCATCGAAACGGAAATCAACGGCGTGGAAGACCTGATCTATTACTCTTCCACTTCGGACAACAACGGTAATTTTTCGCTGGACATCACTTTCCGTTCGGGAATCGATCAGGACATCGCCATGGTCAACGTGCAGAACGCGGTCCGGGCGGCGGAACCGAACCTTCCGGATGAAGTGGTTTCCCTCGGAATCAGAGTCCGGAAACGCAGCGGAGACATCCTCGGCGTATTCGTCTTCACCGCCGAAAAAGGAACCATGTCCCGGCTCGACCTGAGCAACTATGTGGCGAGAAACATCCGCGAACAGGTTGCCCGCGTCCCCGGTGTGGCGCAGGCCATGATCTTCGGCGAACTCAAATACAGCATGCGCGTCTGGCTCGATCCGTTCAAAATGTCCTCCAAGAACATCAGCGCGTCGGAAGTCGTCAGCTCCATCAAGAGCCAGAACCTTCAGGCGGTCGCCGGCGCGGTCGGAACCGAATTCAGCAACGACCTGATGCAGTTCAAGCTCAACGCGACCGGACGTCTCCGCTCGGTGGAGGAGTTCAAGAACATCGTCGTCCGTACAGGGACCAGCGCCCGCCAGGTGCGTCTGGGCGACATCGCACGGATCGAACTGGGTTCCGATTCTTATTCCGGCTCCTGTTACTTCAACGGACGCGAGTGCGTCGCCATGGCCATTTTCCGCAACAGCGACTCCAATGCGCTCAACGTCATCGGGAACGTCAAGGCTGAAATCGAAAATCTCAAGCGTTACTTCCCGCACGGAGTGGACTACAAGCTCACGTACGACCCCACCAACTTCATCAGCCAGGCGATGAAGGAAATCGTGGAAACCCTGATTCTCACCTTCATCCTGGTGGTGTTGATCACTTACGTTTTCCTTCAGGACTGGCGCGCAACGCTGATCCCGACACTGGCCATTCCCGTGTCGCTGATCGGTACCTTCGTCGTCATGGCCGCTCTCGGCATGAGCATCAACATCCTCACGATGTTCGCATTGATTCTGGTCATCGGCTCGCTGGTGGACGACGCGATTGTCGTGGTGGAAAACACCATGCGTATCCTTCAGGAGGAAAAGCTTCCTCCGAAGGAAGCCACGATCAAAAGCATGAAACAGATCACCAGTGCGCTGATCGCGACTACCCTCGTTACGGTCGCCATTTATGCGCCGATCGGTTTCTACGGAGGGATGGTCGGATCGATTTATCTTCAGTTCTCCATCACGATGTGCGTGGCCCTGGTGCTCTCCACAGTGGTCGCGCTCTCGCTCAGTCCGGCTCTCTGCGTCATTCTTCTGAGACCGCATCAGGAATCGCATGCCGTTTTCAAGCCCTTCAACAAATCCCTTGACTTTTCCCGCAATCTGTTCCTTACCGGCGCGGCATTTCTGGTCCGAAGACTTGTCGTCACCGTGATTATCCTGATCGCGGTCGTGGGATTCATCTACCACTTCTACAAAATGACGCCCTCGGCTTTTCTCCCTCAGGAGGACAAGGGCGCCATCTTCGTGGAAGTCGAACTTCCGCCCGGCAGTTCCCTGTCCAGAACGAACAAATCCATGCAGGAAGCGGGAAGTCTGTTTCTGGCCGTTCCGGGAATAAAAAATGTCTTCGCCGTCAGCGGATTCAGTTTCATGAGCGGAAACGGCGAAAACATCGGACTGATGTTTCTGACTCTCGAGGACTGGTCCAAACGGAATACTCCGGATCTTTCCATCAATGCGATCTACGGGAAAATCCAGGAGACCGGCAACAAGCTTAAGGACGCGAAGATCACCGCGTTCATCCCCCCGGCCATCATGGGGCTCGGCGTCACCGGCGGCGTGACTTTCGCGTTTCAGGATACCCAGAACCGTTCTCCTCAGGAGTTCGCCGGGGCGGTGACCTCCTTCGTTCAGGAAATCCAGAAACTGCCAGGAACCCGGTTCGCCTTCAGCAAATTCGACGTCAATACGCCTCAGCTTTCCCTTCAGCTTGACCGCAAGAAGGCGGAAGCCCTCGGCGTGCCCGTCGGAAACGTGTTCGCTGCACTCCAGCAGAACCTCGCGGCCTACCCTGTGAACGACTTCAACATCGGCGGCTTCACCTACAAGGTCAAAGTCCAGTCCGACGCGGGAAGCCGCAGGAACATCAAGGACGTCGAACAGCTCCTCGTTAAGACCAATTCCGGTTCGATGGTCCCGCTGAGCTCGCTCGCCAGCGTCTCCTATATCGCCGGCCCGCGCATGCTTACCCGATTCAACCAGTTCCAGAACGCCGTCGTGGTGGTCATGACGACCCCCTTCGTCAGCAGCGGAACCATGATGACCGAAATCCAGCATCTGGCGGATGCGAAGCTCCAGCGCGGATATCAGATTTCCTGGACGGACATGAGCTACCAGGAATCCAAGAATCAGGGACAGGTCGGCTTCCTTCTGGCGCTTGCCTTCATCTTCGGCTACCTCTTCCTGGTCGGCCAGTATGAAAGCTGGACCATTCCCCTGCCGGTTATTTTCTCGGTCTCGGTGGCCCTTCTCGGCGGTCTGCTCGGATTGTTCATCTGGAACCTTCCCATGAGCATTTACGCCCAGCTCGGACTTATCATGCTGATCGGTCTGGCGAGCAAGAACGCCATCCTGATGGTCGAATTTTCCAAGCAGGAGCGGGAAGCGGGCGTTGAGATCGGCGACGCGGCCCTACGGGGCGGACGCTTCCGTTACCGCGCCGTGCTCATGACCGCATGGTCCTTCATCATCGGCGTGTTCCCGATGGTCGTCGCCACCGGCGCGGGCGCGGGCAGCCGCGTGGCCATCGGTGTCACCACCTTTTCAGGAATGCTTCTGGCCACCCTCGTCGGCATCGTCCTGATTCCGCCGCTGTATGTCATCTGCCAGAAATTCCGCGAATTCGGACATGCCGCCATGGACAAATTCAAATCCCATGAGAAATCGAAAGGATAAACTTCTTTGTTCACAAGCCTTGCGTTCACACAAGAGAAAGGAACAGAATCATGAACTCGAAACGCCTCCTCGGCTCACTGTTGGCAATCGGAATTTTTGCGGCGGGAACACAGTTTCTCGCCGGACAGGACATCCAGCTTCCGCCACCGGACAAAAAAGGCGGAAAACCGCTGATGGAGTGTTTCACTCTCCGGAAGAGCGCTCGGCAGTTCAGTTCCAAGGACCTTCCGGCACAGGTCCTTTCCAATCTCTTCTATGCGGCGGACGGCATTTCACGTCCCGACGGACGCAAGACCGTTCCCACCGCCCGCAATGCCCAGAATCAGGAGATTTACGCCGCCATGGCGACAGGGGTGTATATCTATAATCCCAAGACAAACGCCCTCGTGCAAGTTTCCAATAAAGACATCCGGGCACTCTGCGGGAAACAGGCTTTCCATAAGATTGCTCCGGTCGATCTGATCTATGTGGGCGACCTTCCGAAGATTGGCAAGACCCATGAAGAGCAGATTCTCTATGCATCCAACCACGCCGGGTATGCTTCCCAGAACGTCTACCTTTACGCGGCCTCCGAGGGATTGTCCACGGTCGTCTGCGGATTGGTCGACAGGGCAGTCCTCGCCAAAGCGCTGAATCTGCCCCCCAACAAGGAGATCATGTTCACCCAGCCGGTGGCTTACCCCGCGGAATAAACTCCCGGAACATGGAATCATATTCACTTTCAGGAAACGCGGAATATCCGCGTTTCCTTTTTTCTATCAGGATGATGTAAGGATTCATCCGCAAAGGGTGCAGGCGGCCAGTCCGCCGCGGGAGGTTTCCTTGAAAGCGGGCGACATGCATTTCCCGGTCTGGAGCATCGCTTCGAGGACTTCGTCGAAGCTGACCTTCTGCCGGGCCGGGTCGCTGACCGAGGCGATCAGAGCCGCGTTGAAGGCGGTCACAGCGCCGATCGCGTTGCGTTCGATGCAGGGAATCTGGACATACCCGTCCACCGGATCGCAGCTCAAACCGAGATGGTGCTCCAGCGCAATTTCCGCCGCACAGCCGGCCGCGGCGAAAGAATAGCCGTTCACTTCCGAGAGAAGCCCGGCAGTCATCGCCGCGGCGACCCCGATCTCGCCCTGGCACCCCACTTCCGCCCCGGAAATGCTGGCGTTGTGTTTCGCGATCATGGCAATCAATCCGGCAATCAGCATGCCGTCCAGCAGTTTCTTCGTTTCGACGCCGCGCACACGGCGCAGAAAATACAGCACGCCGGGCATCAGCCCCGCCGAACCGGACGTCGGCGCGGTCACGACACGGTGGCCCGCCGCGTTCTCTTCCGCCGCCGCGAGGGAAAAGGCATCCAGCAGCACCAGAAACCGTTCCTCCGGAATCCGCGACATGGCCTTGGCGTAGACGGTCGCCGCGCGACGCTGGAGCCGGATCGGTCCTGGCAGGACCCCCTCTGCCTTCAATCCGCGTTCCACCGCTTCGCACATGACGTCCAGAAGAGATTCCAGCTTCGTGTAGATTTCCGCCTCGGAAAGACCGCTCAGGGCGCTTTCGTTGGCAAGGATCACTTCCCGCGGCGACATCGAATATTTTTCGGTCAGCCGTACAAATGAATCGAAGTTCCGGTAACGATACGGCACGGGATTGACCTCCGGCGGCGCATCGCCTTCCCTCTGGATGAATCCGCCTCCGACCGAATAATAGGTCTCCTCCGCAAGCAGTTCATTCTCTTCGGAAAAGAGACGAAAAACCAGCGTATTGCTGTAGGGAAAATGGTTTTTCGCCATATTGAAACGAATGAACTTTCTGGAAAAGACGGCCGTCCGCCCCGCAAAACGAGCCGTATAAACCGTATCCGGGTCTGAAAACATCTCGGACAGCTCATCCACCGGGCAGGTCTCGGGACGCTCTCCGAGGAGGCCCATCCCGACGGCGCGGTCGGTGCCATGCCCCTTCCCCGTCAGAGCGAGAGAACCGAACAGCTCCGCTTCGAGATGGTGCGCCCGGTCCAGCGTGTCGGCCGGAAGCGCCGCCAGACGCAACAGGAAATCGCACCCCGCCTTCATCGGTCCGATGGTATGGGAGCTGGACGGGCCGGGACCCACTTTGAAAATGTCGAACAGACTGGTCTGGATGCAGTTCATTTTTGAAACACTCCGTTCAGGTCGTCGCACAGACGGTTTTCCCACGATTTGTTTTCCATATTCAGGGTCAGCGTTCTTTCAATCGAAAGCCGGTTGGAAAAGCAGAAATAAGAAACGGCGAGAAGCGAGAAGAGGTATGTGTCGAATCCGACAGGTTTGAGCAGACCTTCCACCACCGCCCGGTCGAAGATTCCGCGAAGGGCCTCGTTCTCGTTTTTCCGCACGGAATCGAGGACGCTGACGCAGTCGGGACCTTCGAGGTTGGCCCATGAGAGAAGACGCCAGAAATAAGGATGCGCCGCATGAACGTCGAGGAAACCCCGGAGGAGAATCCGGGTCAGATGAGCGGGCTCGGCTTCCGCTTTGCGCACCGTCGCGCGGGAAAACAGCTCCACCCGTCCGAAGACGTCCAGCAGGACCGCCTCGAAAAGGGATTTCTTGGAACCGAAGTAGGCGTAAAGCCGCTGCTTGTTCACGGCGGCCTCCCCCGCAATGTCGTCCACCGTCGCCCCGCTCAGCCCCTTCCGGGCGAAAATCCGGGTCGCGGCCTCGAGAATTTTCGAACGTGTCTCTATCGCGCGTTTCTGCATGATTTCCCCTGTTTGCGGGAACGTAATATATCAGTCGGCCAGCCACTTTTCAAGGTGAGCCGCGACAAACGCATCGTCGTGCAGATGCGGATACGCGTCATGGACCCGCGTGATCTCCGCGCTCTGTCCCGGCGACAGCACTTCCTTCGGATTCAGGCACCACGTCCCCTGAAGCAGTCCCTGACGGCGCAGCACTTCATGAATCCCCGGAATGCACCCGGCGAACCCGTGCGAAGGATCGAAGAACGCCGCGTTGCTGTCCGTGATCTGGACGTTGCGCGTCAGGAGCTCCGGCGGAACCGGCGCGCCGCTCTCGATCAGGGCGTGGACCTCGTCCAGCAGCGTGACGGCCTTGCGCGTCCAGCAGCACCAGTGTCCGAGCAGACCGCCGCAGATCCGGATTTTCTTTCCCGACACGTTATATTCCGTGAGGAGGTCGATCAGGATGTTGTCGTCATTTCCCGTATACAGCGGAATATCGCGTCCGGACTCCGCGACGGCGCGCACCACGTCGAGCGTGCAATAGCGGTTGAACGGCGCCATCTTGATTGCCAGAATATTGTCGATCTCCGCGAATTTCCTCCAGAACTCATACGGAAGGATCCGTCCGCCCACGCTCGGCTGAAGATAGAAGCCGATGACCGGAATGACCTTCGCAACGGCGCGGCAGTGTTCCAGCATTTCCCCCAGAGAGGCTCCGGCGAAGGCCGAAAGGCTCAGGAGTCCGGCGTCATAGCCGTTGGCGGCCTCGAATTCCGCCTCGCGGAGCGCCTGGGGAGTCCGGCCGCAGATTCCGCCGACCTTCAGGATTTTCTTTCCGGTGCGGGCGCACCATTCGTCGATGAAGGCGGAGGTTTCGCGGAGGACGGGCTCAAAGAGGCCGATCTCGGGCTTGCGGATTTCAAACTGTGTTGAGTGGACCCCGACCGCAATGCCGCCCGCCCCTGCGTCGATATAGTAGCGGCAGAGGGCGCGCTGGTGTCGAGGCGAAAATTTGCGGTGTTCGTCCAGAGCGAGCGGCTGGGCCGGAATGACCACGCCGCGGCGGACCGATTTGAGAACCTGCGGAGGAATGTCCTGTATGGTTTTCATGTTCAGAATTTCCCGTTGCTGACTTCAAAATGAGTGGGTTTGCCGATGCTGACGCCGCCGTTGCGGATCCACTCCGCCTGCCAGAGGATCAGCTGTTCGAGAGACACGCGCGGATAACCGAAAATCCGGCACATCTTCGCGGAATTGTTCAGATATTGGAGCGGTCCGGGCGTACCCTTGAAACGGACTTCCTTCCCCATGAGGCGTCCCATCCGGAGCGCGACTTGTTCCACGGAGGCGGTCTCCGGGCCGGTCACGTTCAGGACCGCACCGGGACTCTCGCACAGCTCCAGCGCACGGAGCGCATTTGCGTTGGCGTCGCCCTGCCAGATGACATTGAAATGATTGACCGTGTTGTCTACTTCGCGTCCTTCCCAGAGGCTCCGTCCGATGTCATGCAGGACGCCGTAGCGGAGATCGACGGCGTAGTTCAGGCGGAACAGCAGCAATTTCGTGCCGAACTTCCGCGAAGCGTAATCGAAAATGCGTTCGCGTCCGAGACACGACTGAGAATAGTCGCCCACCGGAGCGGGCACGACCTCCTCCGTGCATCCTCCCTGCTCCACGGTCGCCAGCGGATACACACACCCCGTGGAAAACGCCACGATCCGGCTCTCCCGGAAGTGTTCCGCCGCGTAGGACGGCGCCAGCGTGTTCATGGCCCAGGTGAGAGCCTCGCTGCCTTCCGTCCCGAACTTGCGCCCGGCCATAAAAACCACATTCTCCACTTTCGGAAGAGCTTCGACCTGTTTGCGTTCCAGCAGATCGCAAGGAAGGGTTTCGATCCCCCACTCCTCAAGCTTTGCGCGGTCGTCGGCATTGGAAAAGCGCGATACTCCGATAACTTTTTTCTTCACGCCCGCCGCGCGGATGGCGTTCAATGCCAGACGCCCCATGCTGACGCCCATTTTCCCGGCGATTCCGAGGATCATGATGTCCCCGTCCATCCTCTTCATGGTCTCCGTCAGCGCTTCCGACGGAACTGCGAGCAGTTCCTCCAGCATTTCGACACTCTCGATCCGTTCCGGCCATTTCATTTTCACACCTCCGTCATAGTGACAATAAAAACCAACTGTTTATTTTTATTTTAACACAAAACCGGAAAATGTCAAGCCCGGAACGAAAAATACGGACGGGATTCCATTCGAGGAAAAATTCAGTTTGAACGCTTGAAGCGATTTTCTCCGGGCGGATATAAGGGACTTTTCGGGCGGAAGGACTTCGGATGAAGCGAATATTTTTCCATATTTTTTGACGGGTTCATTGGAAATAAATGAAAAGTGGGATTATATTTAACATCCTTATTGACTGTGGGAGAAAAAAACTTTTATTGAATTGAAAAATAAAAAAGGTGAATTATGTCTCTGGAAACATTGCTTGAAAAAGTTCAGATCGAAGTGAAGGAAACGGATTTCTGCACCCGGAAAATGGAAGCCAAATACACTGCGGAACTGGTTGATGCCGCGTTCAAGGACGCTGCGAAGGAAGCCGCGAAATACGCACAGCTTCCCGGATTCCGCAAAGGGAAGGCCCCCCTCGGTCTCGTGATGGCAAAATACAAAGACTATATTCTCGACGACGTCACCAAAATGCTCCAGCAGAACGCCTTCCGCAAACTTTCCGATGACGCGAAACTGGACATCGTTTCCTTCGGCTCCATGAATGCGTCGGAGAAGCCCGAACAGGGCAAGGAGTATGCGTTCTCCCTCGATGTGGAGATCGCTCCAGCATTCAAGATGCCCGAATACAAAAATCTCGCCGTCGCAGTGGAAGCGGGCGAAACCTATGAACAGCACTATGCCGCCCAGCTGGACTACATCAAGAACCTCTACGCCGAATTCCTGAACGTGGAAGAGCCGGCCGCCCAGGGGGATATGCTCAAGGTCTCCTATGACTCCGACTTCGTCCTTCCGGAAGACGCCTCGGCCTCCCTCAAGCGCGCGGTCAAGGCCGAAGAGGGCTGGTTCTTCCTGAACGAACCCGAGCAGATTCCGGGTCTCCTCAAGGCGCTGACCGGCGCGACCAAGGGCGGAGAATACAAATTCGAAGTCGAATTCCCGGCGGACTGGCGCGAAGCCGCACTGGCCGGAAAAAAGGTCAACTACACGGTGAAAGTGTTTGAAATCCAGCGTCGCGTGCCGATCGCCTCCGAGGAAAAGCTGGCGGAGAAGCTCGGCATGGAAAGCGTGGAAAAACTTCATGATTTCCTGAAGAACAAAACGGAAAATGAGCTGGGACAGGCGAAGAAGCAGAAGATCAAGGCCAAAGTCTCCGAGATTCTTCTGGGCGCGGTTGCCGACTTCGATCTGCCCAAGGGTCTTCTTTCCATGACCACCCAGCGCGAGTTCTCCCGCATCGCCGAACAGCTGGTCCGCAAGGAAGAAGACGTCGAAGCCTTCAAGTCGGAAAAGGAAAAGCATCTGGAAAAGGCCAAGACGGACGCTTCCCAGAAGCTGAAGAAGCTGTTTGTGCTCCGGAAGATCGCCGAGGCTGAAAAGATCACGGTTTCCCAGGAGGAGGTCGATCTCCAGATCCGCCAGATGAGCGCCTATCTGGGCTACAAGGAAAAAGACGTCCGCAAGATGCTCGAGAACAACGGCGGATACAATGAAATCCAGTCGGACATCCTGATGGACAAGGTCATTGATTTCGTGGCTACCCAGGCCAAGGCCTGAGTCCGTCCGGAAAATGTCCGTTTCAACGAAAAGGAGCTGTCACATGTTCAATAACTACACCATACCGATGGTCGTGGAACAGACCGGCAACGGCGAACGGGGATACGATATCTTTTCCCGTCTGCTCAAGGACCGGATTGTTCTGCTCGGGACCGAGATTACCGATGCTTTCGCCAATCTCATCATCGCGGAGCTCCTGTTCCTTCAAAGCGAAGATCCGAAGAAGGACATCGACATGTATATCTGTTCGCCCGGAGGAAGCGTGACCGCCGGACTGGCCATCTACGACGTGATGCAGATTCTCTCCTGCGACGTCAAGACCTATTGCGTCGGACAGGCCGCCAGCATGGGCGCGGTGCTTCTTTGCGCCGGGACCAAGGGCAAACGCTATTCCCTCCCGAACTCCCGCATCATGATCCATCAGCCGTGGGGCGGAGCGCAGGGAACCGCGTCGGACATCGACATCCAGGCCAAGGAAATCCTGAAGCTGCGTCAGAAGCTCAACGGGATTCTGTCCTACCATTCCGGCGTCCCCCTTCCCCGGATTTCCAAAGACACCGACCGCGATTTCTTCATGTCCGCCGAAGAAGCCGTCAAATACGGCATCATCGACCATGTGCTCCCGCATCGCGAGCGTCCGGTCGAAACGAAGTAATGACTGTTTGAAAAGGATCGAGAATGCCACGGAATAAAAATGAAGACTGCTGTTCTTTTTGCGGACGCCCCGGGTTCACCCCCGAGACGGGACCGCTGATCAAGGCCAATGAAAACACGATGATCTGCCGTTCCTGCGTGGATGCCTGCCAGCAGATTTTCCAGACGCAGGAAGGGGAGAAATCCCCTGCCGGAAACGCCGCCGGAGGATTTGCCGACATCATGAAGAAACCCTTGCCGAAGCCCGCCGAGATCAAGGCGGAACTGGACAAGTATGTGGTCGGACAGGACGAAACCAAGAAGATTCTCTCGGTGGCGGTCCACAACCACTATAAGCGTCTCTTCAAGCGCTCCACGGACTCGGCGAAGGACATCGAAAAAGAGTATTCCGATGTGGAGATCGAAAAAAGCAACGTGCTCCTGATCGGTCCGACCGGTTCCGGGAAAACCCTTCTGGCCAGAACCCTCGCCCGCATGCTCAACGTACCCTTCTGCATCACGGACGCCACCACACTGACCGAGGCCGGATACGTCGGGGAAGACGTCGAAAATATCATTCTCCGTCTGCTCCAGGCGGCGGATTTCAATGTGGAAAAAGCCCAGGTGGGAATCATCTACGTGGATGAGATCGACAAGATCGCCAAGAAAGGCGAGAACGTCTCCATTACGCGCGACGTTTCCGGCGAAGGCGTGCAGCAGGCCCTCCTCAAGATTCTGGAAGGCACCCTTGCCAACGTCCCCCCGAAGGGCGGACGCAAACACCCGAACCAGTCCTACATCCAAGTGGACACAACCAACATTCTGTTCATTGTGGGGGGTGCGTTCGTGGGGCTGGACAAGGTCGTGCAGCGCCGGATCGGCCATCACGTCCTCGGCTTCTCCGACCAGAAATCCTCGACGAAACAGAAACAGCTGGAAGCCTCCCAGGTTCTCAAGCATACCGAGCCGGAAGACCTGATACGCTACGGAATGATCCCCGAATTCATCGGACGTCTCCCGGTCGTGACCGCGCTGGAACCGCTGACGAAAGGGGAACTGATCCAGATTCTGACCGAACCGAAGAACGCCCTGACCCGCCAGTATGAAAAACTGCTGGCCTATGAAGGCGTCAAGCTCACCTTCCGCAAGGACTCTCTGGAGGCTCTGGCCGCGAAGGCCGTCGAAAAGGGAACCGGCGCGCGCGGCCTGCGTTCGATCATCGAAAGCATGATGACTTCCATCATGTTCGATCTGCCTTCCCGCGAAGACATTGCCGAGTGTGTCATCACCCCGGAAACGGTTGAAACGGGAGTGCCTCTGCTGAAGAAAAAGGATGCACGAAAAGAAGCATAAACCTCTTCCCGGACAAATCCAAAAAAGCTTCGGCAGACTTCACCGTCCGCCGGAGCTTTTTTTTGACGGAAAAATGAGGGTTATTCCTTCCGGAGAAGCTCTTTCTGAAGAAAGCGCAGGACTTCCCGGTCGTCGAACGGATGTTTCACGCCGTTGATTTCCTGATAGTCCTCATGTCCCTTGCCGGCAATCAGGATCAGGTCGCCCGGCCGGGCCAGTCCGACCGCCTTGAGGATGGCAGTCCAGCGGTCCGGCTCCACCTCATAGCGGGCGGAAGGAAGCATTCCCGTCTCGATTTCGCGGATAATCGCAAGAGGGTCCTCCGTGCGCGGGTTGTCGCTGGTGATGATTGAATAATCGGAAAGTTTCGAGGCAACCGCCCCCATTCTGGGACGCTTGGTCCGGTCGCGGTCGCCGCCGCATCCGAAGACCGTGATCACGCGGGCGCGGGCAAAAGCGCGGATCGCACCGAGCACCCGGAAAAGAGCATCGTCCGTATGGGCGTAGTCGACAAACGCGCGGATGCCATCCGGGAAGTCGAACGGCTCCAACCGGCCCGGCGGCGCAATGTCGGGAGAAGCCAGAATCCTTTCCAGCAGGGAGGCGTCCACCCCGGAAAGCAGCGCCAGAGACGCCGCCATGGAAAGATTGCAGACATTGTGTTCTCCGATCAGTCCCGACTTCAAGTGAAGAACCTTCTTTCCGAGCGTAAGAGTGAAGCGAATGCCTCCGGAGGAAAGTTCGACCTCGGAAACCTGAATCCGGGCCTCCGGATCGTTCCGCAGGGACAACCCGTACAAGGCCTCGCCCGGAAGCTCGTTCAGCAGTCGTTTTCCCCAGGCATCATCCGCGTTGATCACCCCGGGAGCGCCCGGACGCAGCATCCGGGAGAAAAGAATTTTCTTGGCCTGAAAATAAGCCTCCATCGTCCCGTGATAGTCCAGATGGTCCCCGGTGAGATTTGTGAAGACAGCGCCTGCGAAAAGAAGGGAGCCGGTCCGGTACTGGTGAAGGCCGTGGCTGGAAGCCTCGATCACCGCGCGCCGACAGCCGTTCTTCCGCATTTCCGCAAACAGCCCCTGAAAGGCGAAGGCATCCGGGGTCGTACGGGCGGCCTCCTCGCAAAGGGACGATCCGGTATCGTATTCGACCGTGGAAAGCAAGCCGCAGCGCTCCTTCGGGAAGGCCTCCCGGAAAATCCGCCGGAGCATGAAGGCGATGGAAGTTTTCCCGTTGGTACCGGTCACGGCAAATACATCCATGCCTTTGGCGGGAAAACCGAAAAACGTCTCGCAGAGGAGCCCCCAGGCCCGGTAGGAATCCGACACGCGGATCACGGCAATCTCCGGCGGAACGGACGCCTCCGCATCCGAAACGACCACGGCGCATGCGCCTTTCCGGCAGGCGTCCTGAAGAAAACGGTGTCCATCCGTTTTCGCCCCTTTGATCGCACAGAAAATGGAGCCGGGCATGACTTCCGCGGAGTTGTTTGTCACGGACGAAACCTGCGCAGACTCATCTCCCTGGAAGGAAACCACCAGCTCCCGGAGAGGGAGCAGGTATGCGGAAAGAGGAAGTGTCATGAGTTCAGTTCTCCGGTTCGATGACTTCCATTCCGGTGGAACGGGAGCCTTTTAGAAACACCAGGTCTCCCGGCCTGACCATCGAGCGGACACCATTCACCGCGACGGCGGCCGACGGGAAAGCCCTGATATTTTTTTTCACGACGGAATTGAAGACTTCCAGAGCTTCCATCATCCGCAAGCCGACCGCGACAATCCGCGCGGTGGGGAAAAAGTCACAGGCAAATGAAAGGACCCGCAGGTGCTCCTTCAGGGAAGTCGGACCGATTTCAGCCATGTCCCCGAGAACTAGAATCAAGTTTCCCGGGTCGGCAAACTCGGAAAGCCACTTGAGGGAAGCGCACATGCTGTCCGGATTCGCGTTGTAGGCATCGTTCAGCCAGAGGGCGTCCCCGTGTTTCTGCCGCTTCATGCGCATCCCGGGAAGAACTATGGAGGAGACTCCGGCTGCAATCTGTTCCAGCGTAAGTCCGAAGGAGAGCGCGACCGCTGCGGCGCCTCCCGCATTGAGCGCCTGATGTTTGCCCGGCAGATTCCAGAGGACCGTCACATGTTTCCGGGAGGCGGTATCGATGAGATCAAAGGAACTGCCCTCGATATTGCCTCCATGATAGACGACCTGAACGGAGGCGTCATTTTCAAAACCGAAGGTGAGTTTCTTTTTGGCCTTTGCCGCGGCGGCTTTGAGAATGTCCCTTCCCGAACATTGCTGGGGATAGACAGCGGTTTCCACGGTTTTGGGCGCGAAAATGTGTGATTTCTCTGCGGCAACGCCTTCAACGGAGCCCAGAAATTCCAGATGGCAGCATCCGATGGAGACGATCAGAGAAGCATTGGGAAGGGCCATGTTCGCCAGCGGCTCAATCTCGCCGGGATGGTTGGTGCCCATCTCGATGATGGCATACTGGTGTTCCTGCCGGAGTCGCAGCAGATTCCGCGGAACCCCCACATGGTTATTGGTGTTCCCCTCGGTTGCAAGGACATGGGCCTTCCCGAAGGTGTGGGAAAAAATGGCGTTCAGTATTTCTTTGGTGCTGGTTTTTCCGCAGGAACCGGTCAAACCGATGACCTTCAGTTTCGGGAACCGTTTCCTGTGAAAGAGGGCAAGGGACTGATACGCGGCCAGCGTGGAATCCACCAGCAGCGCGGGAACTCCCGGAGGAACCCGGTCCGCCTTCTCTTTTTCAACGCACAGAAGCACGGCTCCGCGCTTCACCGCGTCGTGAAGAAAATCGTGAGCGTCCATCTGTTCTCCGCATAAGGCAACGAAGAGGGATTTTTTCTGTTCGACCCTGGAATCCGTGCTTACCGACTCCACGGTTGTCTTCGGATCGACGGGAAAGGAAAAGACTCCGCCGCATGCCTTCCTGATTTCCGCAAAAGTAAACAGTCTCATATTATCACAGACTTTTCTGGAATGATTCCTTTAGAGTTCAATCACGTCAACCACTTTATCGCCGAAGAAGACAACACGCTTGGTGACGCCCTCGTTGCTCCAGTAGAGCCAGGTATCCACGGTTTCCGAAGGGGTGCGCATGGCCGGGGGCGGTCCGAAGGCCAGCAGGACCTCCGAACGGGTCATGCCCTTCTCCACGATGCCGCGCCGGATCTTCTCATAAATGACCGGACGGACCCCCATCGCCAGGTCCTTCTCGTCGCGGAACACAAACAGCCGCTTGATGAAAACTTCGATCGGAACCAGATTGCGGTTGATATTGTAGTTGATCTGGAATTCCCGGCCGTCGGAAACACGGCGGAAACGGATGCGGTCCGTATTCGCATCTTTGAACTCGATCTTGGTTCCGAACGGAAGGATGGTGCCCTGCTGGATATTTTCGCTGGCGATTTCACCGTCCTTGTCATACCACAGATTGTAGGCAGTGTAAACCGAGGCGAATTCCGGCATCTGGATGATTTCTTCCGGAATCACGACGCGGGCACAGCCGGCGACCGCGAAAAGAAGCATGAACGCAAAAAAGACAAAACATCTGTTTTTCATAGGGTTCCTCTGCAAGAGTTCGAGTTGATTTCCGAATAGCGGTAATCTATGCTCTTTTTGCATAATTTTCAATGTTTTTTCACTTGAAAAACGGGAAAAACAAAGGATATTGTGCCTTCGGCAATCATTCGGTAAAAACGCCGTTCAATCAACCGGAGTCTCTGAAAATGTCCAAAAAAGCGGTGGTCCTGCTCAGCGGCGGACTGGATTCGGTCACCTGTCTGGCCGTGGCAAAAAGTGAAAACTATGAAATCCATGCGCTGTGCTTCAATTACGGACAGCGTCATAAAATTGAAATCGAATGCGCCCGGAAGAGCGCTCTCCGCCTCGGAGTGGAGAAGTTCCACCTGATCGGCTTCGACCTCCGGATGTGGGGAGCTTCCGCCCTGACCTCGGACTCGTTGACGGTTCCTGAATTCGAGGCCAACCGCGACAGTGTGCCCATCACGTATGTTCCCGCACGCAACATGATTTTCCTCTCCTTCGGAGCCGCCCTCGCGGAAGGAATCGGAGCACGGGATATCTTCATCGGCGTCAACTCCATGGACTATTCGGGCTATCCGGATTGCCGCCCCGCGTTCATCGATGCTTTCCGCCAGTGCGCCAATCTTGGCACCAAGGCGGCGGACGAAGGGTGGCAGTTCAATATCCGCACCCCTCTTCAGTATCTCAAGAAGACAGAAATCATCCGGCTGGGACTCTCGCTCGGAGTGGACTACTCCCTGACCCACAGCTGTTACAACCCGACGCCAGAAGGACGCCCCTGCGGTCACTGCGACAGCTGCGGTCTCCGCCGCGAGGCGTTCGCTTCGCTCGGCATGAAAGACCCGGCCGCGTAAAATCCAGAACTGCGGCAATATTGTGGGCGAAAATACAATCACTTCCCCCTGCCCCGGAGAAAAAGGTCAGTCTTCGGAAGGTCCGGTTTCGAATTTTCGGCTCAGATTCCTTGCCATCTCGGCCAGCGCCGAAAGATCCAGTTTCCCGCTGCCCAGCTGCGGAATCTTTTCGATCCGGATGAAATTTTCCTCCTTGGGAATCCACAAATTCGGGATGTTCGCCGCACGGAGTTTCGGTACCAGCTCATGCGGTTTGACAACCTCGGAATTGGTGTAGAAAACCACCAGCTTTTCGCCGCGTTTCGCATCTTCCGCGCCGGAAACGGCGACCACCCGTTCGTCAGGCAGAAGGATGTTGTTGATCTCCCGCTCGACCAGTTCATGCGGAATCATCTCGCCCGCGATCTTGGTAAAGCGGGAAAGACGGCCCGTGATGGTAATGAACCCGTTGCGGTTCATGTGCGCGATGTCGCCGGTGATATACCAGCCGTCCCGGATGACCTCCGCAGTCTTCTGCGGCTCGTCCAGATAGCCCAGCATGACGATGGCGCCCTTGACGATCAGAAGGCCGTCCGTATCCTCCGGCATGAGATTGAAGGTGGACGGATCCACGATTTTCGCGCATACGCCCGGCAGCGGCGGTCCGATGCTGCCGCGTTTGGCGACCTCGGTCCCCAATTCCATGAGGGAGTTCGCCAGATTGATGGAGACAATCGGTGAAAGTTCCGTACAGCCGTAGCCTTCGGCGATGGCCAGTCCGGTCAGTGCATGGAAACGCTCGGCGATGTCGTCGCGCAGTTTTTCCGCGCCCGTCACCACAAGCCGGAGCGACTTGAAGACATCCGGGGGACACCGCCGCATGTAAGTCTGAAGGAAACCGGGCGTCGCCATGGCGACGGTGATCTTTCGCTCGGTCAGGGCGCGTCCCACGGTCAGGGCGTCCAGCGGGTTGGAGATCATCACGGTTTCACAGCCGGTGATGACCGGAAGCCACAAACACACGTTCATCCCGAAGGAATGGAAGATCGGAAGATTCCCGAGAATCCGGTCGGAGGACCGCCAGCCGATGCTGTTGATCACGGAAGAAACATCGCCCGTAATGTTGTGATGGGAAAGCACGATGCCTTTCGGAATCCCGGTGGAACCGCTGGAAAAGATCACCACCGCGGGACGGTTCACATCCTGCCAGCTTGCCGGGGAGATCAGCTTCATCAGTTCGCGCGTATTGAGAATCGAGGCGAGCGTCAGCCAGAACAGCTTGTGGGGAAGCGAAGTCGCCTTCGGAAGGATGTCCTCCAGATAGATCATCTCCGGCAGCGGTTCCATGTGGAGCTTTTCCAGAAAAGCCCGGCTGGTGATGATGTGTTTGAGTTTTGTCTTGGCGACCGCGTGAAGCTGGGCGCTCCGGGAGGCGGTGTAGTTCATGACGGCCGGACAGCGGTCCGACATGAGAATTCCCGCCAGCGTCATGACGGCGGATACTCCGTTGGGAAGCATCATGCCGACGTATTCCGTATCCTCCCTGGAAATTTTCCGGATGTAGCGGCTGAGGAGGACGGAGCCGGTCAGGAGAGACAGATTCGGAATTGCACGGACTCCCTCCGGATGATACTCCCGGATCATTTTCCGGAAAGGGAAATGCTTGCAGATGAACGCGAACTGGGAATGGAAAGGCCGTTCCTGCGGTCCGGGGACCATCTCCGTCTCGGCGGCCAGCTCCGTCAGGATGATGCGGAGTTCGTAAGCGGAGGTATGACGCGGAATCGGAGTCCCGATCGTGATGGTCGCCGGATGCGGAAGTTCATTCGGCCAGCGGAGCTTGAAATGTCCGTAGTAACAGGAGAAAATACTGCCCCATGTCATCCCGATCCGGACCGGGATGACCGGAACGTCCACATGGTCGGGAAGCATGAAATCCATGCCATCCTTGAACTCGGACATGCTCCCGTTCCGGGTGATGTCCGCCTCCGGAAACACGCAGACGATGTCCCCCTTCGCCAGTGCGGCGCGGGTTTTTTCAAACAGACGTTTCAGACGTTTCGGCTTGCCGGACGGCACCTCGAGGAACCCTGCCGCCTTGTAGAGCGGTTTCATGAAACGGTTCCGGAAAAATGCCTCGTGCATCATGAAACGGACCGGACGGGTCGTGCACGCGGAGATGAAAAAGATGTCCACGAAGGACGCCCGGTTGGCAACCAACAGGACCGGCCCCTCTTCCGGAATGTGCTCTTTGCCGAAAATACGCAGACGGTAAAGCGTAAACAGCAGAAGTTTCATCAGCATGCGGAGAAGAAACTGCGGCATGAGGATGAACGTCACGACCGCCAGTGCAAAAGTCAGGAACGCCAGCACCAGCGTGACGGTGAATATCTGTATCTTGTAATAGTACATGAGGAAGGACAGACCGATGGCAGCCAGCAGGCCCAGCCCGAACGGAAAATAGAACCATGCGAAAAACGCCGGACGCAACTCCCGTTTGACGAAGTATTCCTGGTAGGCCTGCATCGGAACCAGCGTGATTCCGGCAAACAGGCCGAAGCCGAACAGAAGAATCGCCAGAAGTCCGCTTTCAATATACAGGTCGGCATAGTAAGGGAGCATCCCCACCAGCAATGCCAGAACCGTCATGGAAAGCGAGGACGGAGGCACCAGTCCGATCTCGACGTTTCCCTTGGAGAACCAGCCTCCTAGAACACATCCGATCACGCCCCCGATCACCGCCGAAGGCATGATCAGATAAAGGTGCATCTTGGAAATCTCCATCCCCCGGAAATTGATTCCGATGTATTGGACGCTCATGGCGGCCACCAGAATCATGGCGGCAAAAACATAGCTTTCTCCGATTCCGGTCAGCACCAGTTCCCGACAGCGCGGCTGTCTGCGGAGCGTTTCCAGCCATTCACGCGGCATCTCCTTGAACTTCAGGTTGCGCCGCAGGGGAAGGTCGGGATTCAGCCCCATCGCAATCACCAGACTGGAAAATGCCAGAAGGAAGGAAAAAGCGCCCGCCGTCCAGGTCGGTCCGCCGAAATTCAGATTGAGACTGAAAACGAAGACCGCCGAACCCGCGCCGAGCCCGATTCCAAGGAAAGTCGTCGCTTCCGTCACCGCGCTCGCCCACGGGAGCGCCGCTTTGCTGACAACCCCGGCTGTATATCCCTTCAGCGCGGGACGGTACATCGCATACTCGATCCCCATCAGCAGCACGACCAGAAGCAGGGGAAACGAATGCATGGAAGGCAGAAGGGCGATGAAAACCGTTCCGGGGATCAGGAACAGCGCCTCGAAAGCCCGCGAAAAGGTGATCACGTTCCGGCAGGAAAAGCGGGTTGTCAGATAATGGACCGGAATGCACGTGAAAAGCATCGGAAGCGTGTAGATGGCGAACACCAACAGCACATGGTAGGACTGTTTTTCAAACAGCGGATTGAAATGGTGGATCAGAAGGGCTGCATATGAACAGAAAAACGCGGGATTGAAAGCACTCAGAAAATTGGTTTTTCCTGCCACGGAAATAGTATAGGAATCTATCGGCCTGTCCATGAAAAAAGTCATCCGCCTCACATGTTTTCATCAAATATAAATTCTATTGATAAGACAACTGAACAATATAGCACAAAAGCTTCGTGTTTTCAACTTCAGAACGCAGAAATCGGTTCTGTCCGCGGATATCAGGAAAAAGGGTTCAGCAAAATAGAAGGGAAGTCCCGGAAAACAGCGGAAACTGTCTTCCGGGACTTCAAAAGCAAAAGATCTGGATCAGGCTTTTTTCATGGAGACTTCAATGGCGTTGACCACTTTCGCCTTGGCCTGGTCGCGGAACTCTTCCAACGCATCCCGGAAACCGAGGAAAGCGTAATTCACATTCGGTTTCAGAATGAATTCCGGATGTTCCACCATTCCGACGGCATCCGTCACGCCGGAAGGAATGAAGGTGCCTTTCGCCGTCTTCGCGGAAATGTAGGCGATTCCTTCGCCGGCGAACCCGGTCGCCTCCACGCGGACGGCTTCCACTTCCATATTTTTCGGAAGGAAGAAATTGAACTCGAAAAACGTCTCGTCCGCCACTTTGAAACAGCCTTCCGCAACCTGAGTTTCCTTGCCGTCGGCACGGACGAATATCCGCGTATTTACCGCGCCGTATCCATCCGGAAGAGCAAAGAGAACATTCAGGACTCCTTTGGTTTTCAGGGAGGACTTCACTTCGAGGAATGCATTCTTCCAGTTTTCCAGCATTTTGCCTATCGGTTTCGCATCGATTTTGCGGCGGTGTTTTGCGCAGAAGTCCATATATTTCTTTCCGGCTTCCTCCACTTCCTCAAGAATCGTGTCGGGAGATTCTCCCTGCTGTCCATGGAACAGTGCCCAGGAAGCGCTTCTGGAACGGACTTCCAGAATCTTCAGGACACAGTCGCCGAGGATATCCCCCAGAACGATTTCCGCACGGGTATCCTTCAGCTTGCCGGAATACTGCATGAAAACGGAGGTAATCGTCTGGAGAGCGGGCAGTTGACGGTTGTCAAGGCCGAAGAAAGGGAATCCGGTGAGGGATTTCAGGGAAACCGCGGGCATCCGGTGAGCCATTTCCGCATACAGGGAAACGGCATTCAGGAAAGAATCGTCGTCGATTCCGAAAAGCTGTTTCACGCCGAGCGCCATGGCGCTGTCGGCGTCGTCGGCGGTACCGCTCCAGAGCTGACCGGCGGCCGCCATGCTCGGGAAGTATTTGTACAGAAGCGAAGTGGACTTCTCCCAGGAAGTGAGGAGGCCGCCCATGGGCTTGTAATTGTCGCCGTGCGCGGTGGACGAGGCGATGTTGCTCCAGCAGAAATCCGCCGGGGCGGTCAAGTAGTCAAAGCCCAGTTTGTCATACTCGGAAAAGATATCGTGGAACACGAGATTGCAGAAATGGCCGAGGTAGCCCCGGACACTTTTCTGATACTGCCAGTTGACCATGATGATGTCGCGGGGCATATCGGGAAGGATATCCGCATAGTATTCAAACATGTCGTCCCAGAGCATCATCCGCTTTCCAAGCTTCTTCATCACCTTGTGAATGAACTTGAAATGCTCCAGATAAAGCTTCTGTTCGTCACTGTAGGTCCGGATGGCGCCCCGGCACTTGGAGCAGAGGGCGAAATCCCAGGCCTCGTCCCCGCCGACATGGAGATACGGCGTCTTCGGGAAAATCTTCGCGACCTCGGTAAGGTATGCTTCCAGAAATTTGCGGGTTTCCGGAAGGGAGGGACAGAACACATGGTCGATTCCATCGCCGAAACGACCGGGAATGCCTTCCCTGCGTTCGGAATACGAAGCAAATGTTTCCTGCCGCAGAATCAGTTCGGCATGCCCGAGCGTGGCCAGACCGGGAATCACGTCGATGCCGCGGACAGCGGCATATTCCACGATCTCGGACAATTCTTCGGCGCTGTAACCCTCATTCCTGCCGATATCGAATGTTTTGGTGCGCACGCGCCATTCCAGATACAGGAACAGCGTGTTATAGTGATTTTCCGCAATAAAATCGATGAATCCCTTGATAAAGGGAATCGTCTCCATCTGCCGGGCCAGATCCATCTGGACCGCGCGCATCTGATAATCAAGTTTCATGAAATCCCCACTGGTTGCTTTTTGTTGAAGCGGATACAATAACGCACCGGCGCGGATATTCAAGAAAGGTTTCACTGTTTTCGTATTTTTTCAGGAAGCCCCGGAACCCGGAACGGGGGAATCGGAGGAGTCTCCCGACTTGTTTTCATTCATGGTCAGGCACAGCACATTTTTGAGTTTGTCGAGGGTCACCGGCTTGAGGAGGACGCCGGAAAAATCTTTCATTGAAAAGTTGAAATCGGCTTCTTCGTCGGCGGTCAGGGCGATTACCGGAATGGATTTCAGGGAAAGGTCCTTTTTGATCTCCGCGACCAGTTCAGCGCCGTTCATTTCGGGCATCCAGACGTCCGTCAGAACAATGTCGAACCGGCGGGAGCGGAGAAGCGTCAGCGCCTCTTTTCCGGAATTCGCCCGTACGACATTCTTGATACCAATCTTGATCAGCATGGCCTGAAGAACCTTCAGGTTCATCTCCACATCATCGACCACCAGAACAGACAGGGCTCCCGGAGAGAATGCAAATTCCTCTTTTATCACAGTCTCCAGCTGGGGAGCCGCCTTGACTTTGACATTGTACATTGTGACATAGAAGTAACTGCCTTTGCCAAGTTCACTTTCGATGAAGAGTTCTCCATTCATCGCCTCCGCCATCCGCTTGGAGATGGCAAGCCCCAGTCCGGTACCGTTGTTGGCCGCGTGTGTCCCCCTCATTCCAGAGAGCTGAACAAATGGAGTGGCCAGATTTTTGCAGTCTTCCTGAGAAATGCCGATTCCGGTGTCGCGAACTCCAATCCGCAGGGTTCCGCACTCCTCCGAGGAAAAGGAGAACTCGGCGACAACTGTGATTTTTCCCTTTTTTGTGAACTTTACAGCATTTCCGATGAGATTGAAAAGGATCTGACGAATCCGGAGTCTGTCCACAAGAAGCATCGGAATGTTCCCGGATTCCAGAGTCATCTCGAGATTTTTCTCACATGCGCGGTGGTGGAAGACTTTCATCACCTCCATGCACAATTCCCTTACATCGGAAATTGTCGGCATAATGGTCATCTGGCCGGCTTCCAGCTTCGAGAGATCAAGCACATCGTTGATCAGCTGAAGGAGGGCGTTTCCTGAATAAGCGATGGAATCCAGATAGTCCTTCTGCGTTTTGCGGTCAAGCTCTTCGTCGCGCAGAAGTTCTGAAAAACCGATGACGGCATTCAGGGGGGTACGGATTTCATGACTGACACTGGCGATAAAGTAACTCTTGGCCTTATCGGCGCTCTGGGCTTCCCGGAGAGCGGCCAGCAACTGCTCCTGCACGGCTTTTCTCTGAAGAAGCAGTTCGATCAAATGCGCGGCGGCCTGCAGAAAATTGAAGTTCATTTCAGAAAAGTAGTGAGGAACCCCTTCGTAAACCAGCCCGAAACTTCCCCACAGACGTTCGTTCAGATAGATGCCGGCGGAGAAAAGAGAACGTATGTTGTGCTGATCGAGATAGGGCAGAAATATCTTCATTTCCTCACGCGCATCTTCCTCGTTCAAGTCCGGATAAATGAGGAATTCATGACGCACAAGCCGCTTGTACCAGCCGTCGCCTTTGTTCAGGGAGAGGGGCTGAGGATAATCCTTAGTGGGAAGTTCATTTCGGAGATACTCCGCCATCAGGGAAACCGTGGGATTTTCTTCTTTCAGATGATGCTGCAGGATGTAACAGCGGTCGGCTTTCTGATGGAGGCAGATTTCTTTGATGACCGTGTTGAGAGCCTCGTCCATATTTTCTTCTCCGAAAAGAGTTTCGAGGCAGGTATTCACTATTTTCTCATTCCGGATAGAAGCATTCAGATCGGTCACATCGACCGCGCTTCTCACGATGTAGATAAGTTCATTCTTGTCATCGAACACCGGTTCGGCATTCACGATATAATCCCGTCCCTGATAACTGGCTTCCTCCCTGGATGCCTGACCGGTCTCTATCACGCGGAGGACGGAGTGTTCTCCAAGAAGATCGGCCGTTTCAGAAAAGATATTGTCGCCGGCCCCGGAAAATATTTCGTCGCACTCCGCCCGTCCGGTGATTCTGGAGGCGGCCGTATTGACGCGCAACTCCTCTCCGTTTTTATCATAAAGCCAGATCGGGATTCCAATATTGTTCAGGATCAGCTGTTTTTCGCGATCGGCGGTCTGGATGGCCTGCAGCTGGTATTCCCGAATCTGAGCCAGGGCAATGATGTTGGCCATGGAACGCATGATGTTTTCATCCACATTGGAGAAAGCGCGCACCTTGCTGCAGAAAGCAACGACAAGTCCGCCCCACAGTCTGTTTTCGACGAAAACCGGAACGGCAATGAAGGATTTTGTTCCCTGTTTCTCAAACATGGAGACCCATGGAGAAGTCTCCACATAGGAAACCTTGACAATCCCTGAATTCATGAATTCGGCATCAATGGCTTCAAAGAAGTTGTCCGGGAGCGCCTTCCCGCCGGAGAAGAGTTCTTCCGGATCCCATTCGCCGTAAAGATGGTATCGTCCCGCTATCGGTTCACGGATGGAGAGCATGATATAGTCGCAGTTCACCTGGTCGGACAGTGTGGCGAAAATCTGTTTGACATTGCTCCTGAAATGGCTCTCCAGCGCTATCTGGGTAAGTGCACGGTTGATGATCCGTTCACTATCGACCAGATTATGAAGTTCGGTAATGTCGATCGAAAGCCCCATGAGCATGGGCTCTTTATGCACTCCGACAAACGGCTTCTTGATGGTGCGGAACCAATGGACATTTCCGCTTCCGTCCGTCATGAATTCCACAGAATCGTCGATACCGCCCTTTTTCATGAGGGCAACATCCTTGGCCCGGAAATTGTCGGCATCGTTCTTCATTGGAATAATCTCGGCATCCGTCCTTCCGATGATTTCTTCCGCGGTACGTCCGATCAGATTTGCAAATTCGGTGTTCACCATGATATAGCGGAAGTCGTCCTGAGCGTTCTTGATGAAGAACATAACCGGAATCGAATGCATGACCAGATCCCAGAGGGGAAGCAGATCCTGAGCCTTCTGAAGAGTTTCAGTGATTTCTGTAATATCCTGAATGACACCGATCAGCGACAGATCGCCGGCGGCATTTCTGTCCCGCGTCATTTTGAGTCTGCAGTAACGCATTCCGCCGAAATAGGTGCTGCGGAAATCCGTGGCGACCGTTTCCTCTTTTCCGGAAATCAGACGCGTTACCGAATACTGAAGCTTTTCCAGATCCGGTTGAAAAACCCACCGTTCCTCCGGTAAAAAGCATCCGTTTTCTATCGGGCAAAGCTCCGGAAGAAGTTTGGAACCTTCGATTTTCCGGTTCTGCGGATTGAGACGGAAATAAGCCGAACGGGTCAGTTCGGAAGCATATTCGAATGCCAGTGTGCTGCTCCGGAGCCTGTCGCGTTTTTCATATTCCTCCGTCATATCCCGGAATACCAGAATGGCGCCGATGACCTTTCCCTGACTGTTCTTAATCGGGGCGGCGCTTTCGGAAATACGGGAACGCGTCCCCGCACGGGAAAGCAAATCAATGTTCTCCGCCGCTTTCACGGGCGTCCCGGAAGCAAGGACTTCCGACAGGGGAGAAACAAGCGGTGAACCGTTCCGGCCGTCGACAATTCTGAAGACATCCCCGTGCGGACGTCCCACCGCCTCCGCCTGGGCATAGCCAATCAGCTTCTCCGCAACCGGGTTGAGGATAGTAATGCGGCCTTCGCAATCGGTGGCGATTACAGCATCCGCAATACACAGAAGAGTCTGCGAGAAACGTTCGGCAGCTTCCTCCGCAACGTATCTGGACTTCTGAAGTTCGGTATTGTCGTGCGAGAACCACACAATCGTGTCCACGCCGAACACATTTTTATTCAGAGGAGCAATCGCCATCGCCCGTTTGCAGTTCCGGTACTCATAATCGATCGTAAGCGGCTTTTTCGTTTCAAAAACCGTGGCGATCGCTTTGGAGATTTTTTCATAATCGATATGCGGAACATCGCAGATATACTTGATCCGATACCCGAGAAGATCGGGGTCATCCGCGTGGAGAAACAGAATCCGCTCTTTCCGGGTGCATACGCCGACTCTCCCCGGCAGAGCCTTCAAAAGAGACAGACTGCGGTACAATGTACGGCGGCTCACATAAACATAGCCCAGGATTCCGCCGATCACCAGCAGAAAACTGCCGACAGACAAAAGAAAAAATTTCCGGTAAACCCTCCATATCGGCAGCGGCTCATTCACGAATACGGTTTCGGGAGGAAGGGATTTCGGCTTGAGCCCCTTCTCTTCCAGAAGCTTATAGTCAAACCTCGGACGCGGAACGCTCTGGACCACAGGAACGTTCTTCACGTTTCCGGAATCGAATATCCTGCGAATGACGTAAGCGGCCTCCTTTGCCTGATCCTCCGCAGTCACCATGAACCCGCCGAGAGCGCCGCTTCCGAAGAGGGAGTCTTCACAAACCAGAAACGGACGACCCGCGGCGCGTACAAGATCGACTCCGAAAGAAGTCGGTGTCTGAGGGTGGTCAAAAGAATGATACAGGCCCCGCCAGGGCGTCAGAACAAACAGAGAATCGCGCGGGAGTTTTCTGATTTCCGCAAGCATTTCCGCCGGTGTCCGTCCGGAATCGCTGAGATATATGACATTCACATCCTTGAAGGACGGCAGGGACTCCCGCAGAATAGACTCGAATCTCTGCCCCGAGGGAGTGGAATCCACCAGAATGACGACATTCCGCGTCTCCGGAAACAGTTTCAACCCCACCCGGACGGAATCAGCCACGTCGAAATTCTGAACCGTTCCGGTTACATTGGGATATTTTTTCTGGAATTCTTTCGTGTAGTTTTCATATCCCGCGAAAATAATCGGCAGGTCTTTCGGCAGTTCCGCGTAATGTTCCAGAAACAACTGGACCGCGTCATCATCCACGACCACCACCATGTCGTAATACTTCTCCCGGAGCGCCGGAAGATACGACTGGATTTTCTTCTCCCAGGCATTCTTGTCCCGTGAACGGAGAGCATCCAGCTCCACAATATTGTAGTCCAGACGGTAAGGCAGCCCTCCCGTGTCATTCTGAATCCCCGATGCCAGCTGGCGGGTCCATGTATGGGTCATATGGTAGGAAACAAACATCAGGATACGCTTGACCGGCCGCTCGTCGCCCGGCTCGGAAAAAGCGCCCGCGCCCATAAAGAAAAGGAGAATTGTGAACAGGTGTATGATTTTTCTCATCGGGCTCGTTCTCCCCTTCCCTTTTTTCCACTCTCGTCAATATGGAAATGCGGCCGGGTTGCAGGAACATGAAACCAACAATCCCAGTCTTCAGAACCCGGTTCCACAAACTGCAGAATCATAATCCCGGAAAACCGGAGCATGCAAAAGTATTCCCCCCACATAAATTATACAGTCATTCATCCAACTTTCCAGTCTCAAAGACAAAAAAAGTGAAAGTTTTTTCTTTTTCTGCGTCACGCCCTGTCAATACGGGTAAATTTCGGAAAACGCTGCTTGCTGGTAAAGATTTCCCCGTCTCCGAATGTTCCCGTCAAAAGCGGAACTCGAATCCCTCCGGAAGAGAAAAGAAAAAGAACAGAAACACAATCATCTCATTACAAACAGCTTGCGATTAACAATAAAAGTTTTTCTGACAAACACAAGGATAATGGCTTCGGCCGGCCGGGAACTTGAATTCCGGGATTTCCGAAGTATAGTAATCGTTTTCACATTACCGGTTCTCGCCGGCAAGCACGTATTTGAAAAATCAAGGATCGGTCCGGTTTATGTTTCGTTATCAGCAGAAAACGGCGTTGACGCCGTCTCTGGCGCGGCAGGCGGAAAGAGATTCCATTCTCTCCAGCTGCTGCACCAGCATGGGGGATGTGCCCTTCACAGACGCCGCCATCATTATCCTGTATGCCAACATGCTCGGCGCAAGCGACACCTTCACGATGATCACAACCTCTCTGGTGCCGCTCGCCATCGGTTTCTTCACCATTCCGTCCGCATGGATCACCCTCCGCACCAGCTCCTACCAGCAGACCATCCTCCGGGCAACCTTCTTTTCCCTGCTGCTGTTCGGAGTCATCGTCTGCGCTCCCTTCTTCGGAAACGCTTCGGTTACGGTTCTTCTGCTGGCGCTGGCCGTATTCTCCATCTTCCATACCATCTATATCTCCGCCTGGTTTCCCATGCTGGACACCTTTCTGACGCAGGAAAGACGGAGCACATATCTCGGGAAAATGCGTTTTTCGTGGCAGCTTTCGGCGGCCCTGCTTCTGGGCGGGATCGGCGTGGTGATCGGCAAAAGCCCGTCCATCCGGGTGCTTCAGGCGGTCATGCTGTTCAGCATGTTCATCTTCGCCTTCAAACTCTATTTCATCGCCCGCATTCCGAACTTCAAGACCGAAACCGGACGCAAGATGCTGAATTTCAAGGACGGTCTGAATATGGCGCTGACCAACAAGCCGCTGGCCGGATATTCCGTCTACCTCTTCATTCTGAATCTGGCCGCATACGGAACCATTCCCCTCGTCACGCTTTACATGAAGAAAGGGCTTCAGGCCCCCGACAACATCATCGTGTTCATCTCGTCCATCACGCTGGCGGGAATGCTGGTCGGCTCCTTCTTCGCCGGATCGATCATCCGGCGGCACGGCATCAAAATGACCTTTCTGGCGGTACATGTCATCTACGCGGTCACCAACCTCGCGCTGTTTTTCATGAGCAAGGGGATCATGCCGGACGCATGGCTCTACGTTTCCATCGCGTCCATTCTTTTCCTTTACAGCTTCACCTTCGCCTGCGCGAACATCTCCTCGTCCAGCGAAATGATGGCGCTGGCCAATCCGGACAACAAAGTCATGGCGATGGCGTTCTGCAATTCCTTCTATTATGCCGGTTCGGGACTCTCCCGCCTCATGACCTCGGTCATCCTCGGCTCCGGCGCGCTGGCGCTCTCATGGACCTCCATGGGAATGAATTTCTGCCATTATCAGACTCTCTTTCTCGTCTACGCTGTCTGCATCGTTTTCGCGGCCTCCCTGCTGGTCGTCGTCCCGGCCATCTTCCCGAAGGGGGAATACATCTACACCATTCACTGAAACCTTGTCCGGTCTTTTGAAAGGCCGGTTTTTCTATGGAGTTTTCCCGCATGATCAAAAGCAATGCCATGCGTCTGCTGGATGCCGCCGGAATCCCCTATGAGGCGGTGGAATACCCGACTGAAGACGGTAAAATCGATGCCGTCTCCGTGGCGGAAAAAATCGGCCGGGATGTGGAACAGACGTTCAAAACACTGGTCGCCGAAGCCCCCGGACGCGAATACTTCGTATTTGTCATCCCGGCTTCCTCCGAGCTGGACCTGAAAAAGGCCGCGCGCGCGGCTGACCGCAAAAGCATCGAGCTGATCCCCCTCAAACAGCTCTTTCCCCTGACTGGATACATGCACGGCGGCTGTTCGCCGATCGGCATGAAAAAACAGTTTCCGACCTTCATCGACGAGACCGCGATCCTGTTCGATCCCGTCTGCGTCAGCGGCGGACGTGTCGGCCTGAATCTGGCGCTCAACCCGGAAGCACTGTCAGGCTTCATTCAGGCCGGCTTCGCGGATCTTGTGAAGTAGCCCGCCTTACTCGTCACCTCTTTCTTTTGTCCCGGATTATTTTGTATGCGTTCTCTTCTGTACGTTCCGTTCTCCCGCTATGAAACCCCTTATTTCATGGGACTTTTCATCTTAACGTTCGATCCTGTACTATTTTTGTTCGATTTTGTTCGATCCGCCCCTTGACATTTTTCCGGACAATGATATAATTATAGAAACGGGAGGAGAACCATCATGAAGAAAACAGCATTGATTCTGACTGGCGCCATGCTCTGTTCCATCTGCGCGGCGGATACGGAAGTATTCAATCTCGGAACGCCGGGGATGCCTGTTACAAGCCTGAAAGACGAACGGCTGCAAAATGTGCTGGACCTGAATCCGGACCTCACCGTCCTTCTGATCGGGACCAACGACATGATCAACTCCGCCGTGCTGACGCCCCTTCCCGAATTTGAAGAAAACTACAACCGGGTGGTCCGGAGTCTGCTGGACTCGGGAAGCAGTGTCATCGCGATAACAATTCCTCCCTGTAATGAAAAGCTGCTTTACATTCGCCACCAGCCGGAAAAATTCGGGTCAATGAGCCCGAATGCGCGAATCATCGAAGCGAACAAGATCATCAAAAACACCGCAGAGAAAAACAAACTCCCGCTGGTGGACTTCTATGCCGAAGTCATGAAACAGGGAACCTCCGGAAAAAATTCCCTGATCCGCAATCCGGACAACCTCGGCGGAGTGGACGGCGTTCATCCGACGCCGGAAGGATACAGAAAACTGGCGGAAATGGTTTTTCGGGCAATTAAAACAAACAAAATCGACGCCAGGCGGATTGTCTGTCTGGGCGACAGCATCACCTATGGAGTCAGCGTCAACGGAGCCGGAACGGCCAGCGGAGATACCTATCCCGGACAGCTCCAGCTCCTGTTGAACGGAACTTCGAAATGAGGAGTCTGGAAGTATGCTCAAGGGTTTGAATACGGAACCGACCAAGCGCCAGAAGGTCATCAACACGATCCGGGAAAACATCCGGTCGGGACAGCTCCCGCCGGGGAACCGTCTGGCCACCGTGCGCGAAATGTCGGATTACTTTGAAATCAGCTCCTCTGTCGTTCACAGCGCCCTGAAGGAACTCGTCGACTACGGCATGATCGAGTGTCGCGGCGCGGGAGGTTTCTATGTCCGCGAACCCGCGGAGTCCGCCCCTGTTTCGGCTCCCGAAGAAACCGCGAAAGCCGTCTCGCCGGAACGCCCCGGAAAGACGTATCTCTGCTGCGGACATCATTCCGATCTGGTCTGGAAATACCCCCTCGCCGGATACGAGAAAATCCGGGAGAAACAATGGAACGATATCCGCCGCTTTCTGAAGGAGCATCCCGATTTCAGTACCTTTGTGGAGCAGACCGAAGCCCTGCGTCCCTATCTGGTGAAACATCCGGACGCCCTGCCGGAATTCCAGGCGGCGGTCCGCGAAAAACGCCTGACCCTCATGGGCGGTTTCACGATCCCCGACCTGAACCTCTGTTCCGGGGAACTTCTGGTCCGGAACCTTCAGGACGGCAGACGCTGGTACCTGGAAACCTTCGGAGCGGATGTAACGATCGGATGCATGGACGACGCCTTCGGCATGTGCGGACAGCTTCCCCAGGTTCTCGCCAAATCCGGTTATTCCTTTCTTCTGCCGGGCCGACGCCCGAACTTTCCCGCCGAACTGGACGGCAACCTTCCCTTCCTCTGGCGCGGCCCGGACGGCTCCACGGTCACCGTGACGCCTCCGAATGCGTTTGTTTCACAGGTCGGGTATGTCATCAATCTGCCGGTCACACAAACGGAATCCGAACACCTGTATGAATCCCTTCTGGAAGTCCGCAACAGTTCTTTCCCCGGCGACATGTTCGTGCAGTATTTCACCGAGACGCATCCGCTTTCGGAAGAGATGTTCTGGCAGATCGACGCGGTCAACCGCACCGGCGGCAAGCGCAATGTCGCATTCGGATCCATTCTCGATTACTGCCTGAATCTGAAAACCTCCGGACTCCCGGAAGTTTCCGGGGAATTCAATCCGACCTTCACCGGATGCTACACCACGCGGATTCAGGTGAAACAGAAAATGCGCAGAGGGGAAAACCTTCTCTTCGCCGCCGAAATGCTCGGAGCGGGAACCGGCTGTTCCGTCCGCTTGGACGATGCCTGGACAAACCTCGAACTCGCCAGTTTTCACGACTCCCTCTGCGGCTGTCATCATGACAATGTCTATGAGGAAATGGCCGGCCTGATGGACCGCGCCGCCGAAAAGGCGGAAACGGAAATCCACCGGGCGGGGAAAGCCCTCGGCGCCTTCACGGTGTTCAATCCGAATGCCACCGGAGGACTCTCGATTGTCGAAACCTCTTATGACGAGAGACAAGTCCCGGAAGGAGTCTGTGCGCAGAAGGATGGCGATACGCTCATATTTGAAGCCGAACTGCCTCCCTGCGGGGTGAAGGGGTTCGAAACCGTCCCCGGAAAAATCGCGGATTCCCGCCCGGAACAGAACCGTTTCCGCACCGACTTTTACGAGGCCGATTTCTCCGGTCAGCTTCCTGTCATACGCTCCCTGAACGGAATCGATGTCTTCGCCTCGAACGGTTTCGGGGAAATTCTGTTCCGCCGCGATATCGGAAGCATGTGGAGTGAATTTCCGGTCTCCCCCTGGATCGGCGCGGAAAAGATGAGGGAGGAAATCAAGTCGGTAACCTCCGGTGCTGTGTTCATTCAGGTCGTCACGGAAGGAAAAGTCCTGCCCTCTCCCGCCGCCGACGGAGGAGAGGACGATTACTGGGACGGCTTCGGAAGTCTCTCTTTCCGCAAGGAATACCGCTTCTACCGTCATCAGGACTATTTTACGCTGAAACTGCGTCTGGACTGGAAGGGAAACAACACAAAAATCGCCGTCCGCTTCCCGACGAACTGCGATCCGTTCAACGCGGCGGGAACCTATGACGTTCCCTTCGGAGCCGCCGAACGGAAACCCTATTTCGAGGTTCCGAAACAATATGAATCGACCATGATCCGGCTGAATCCGCACGAATACGCCAAGGCGGCCGGCGGAGAATGGCCCGCTCAGCATTGGGTGGACCTCTGCGACCATCGGTTCGGTCTGGCGGTCGCCAACAACGGGTCCGCGGCTTATTCCATGGCCGCCGGAAAAATCATCGCCTCGCTGCTTCGGAGTCCCACAAGAATCGAAGACGGATGCATGCTGCCCCAGCCCGGCGCATGGGACAATGGAATCCGGGAATATGAGTTCGCTTTCCGGGCGCACCGTCCGGGTCAGTTGGAGAAAGCGGTCGCGCTGGGACGCATCCTCAACCGGAAGCCGATCGTGCTTCATGGGAACGCCTCCACGCCGACGCCCGGACAAAGTTTCGTTTCGCTGGATTGCGGAAACATCGTGATTTCAAGTCTGCGTCCGTTCAAGGACGGCTGGATTCTCCGTTGCTATGAAACTCTCGGGCGCGGGTGTGACGCGAAGCTCTCCGTCTCTCTGGAAAATTATGAACTGCTGGAGTCCGACCTGACCGAGCAGAACGCCCGTCCGCTTTCCAATACAAAGGTTCATTTCGAGCCTTTTGAAATCAAAACATTCCAACTGGTTCGGAAAGGATAATAATCATGATGAAGCTTTCAAAACTATTCACACTGATTGCATTTCTTGGCGTTATTGATTTGGGTCTTCGGGCCGCCGAAGCAACAAAGTCAGCGGACACTCTCCCGAAGATCGGTTTCTTTTCCGAGGAATTCCGTTATGGAGACGCCTGGCGCAAATACGGATTGCATGACAAACTCCGTGAGAACGGTCTTCTAGGAAACGCCACGCCATCCTTGAGCTGGGTCTTCGGAACCGTCAGTGAAGACAAAATCTACAATGAACTCAAGAAGTATCACGCGGTCGTCATCTCGCTGGACCGCGGATATCTTTCAAGAGACTACGCCAAAACCACACAGAACTACCGGAACGCGATCCGCCGTTATCTGGAACAGGGCGGAGGCGTCCTGCTGGTGCCGCAAAGCGGGGAATACAAACAGGACCGCCGTACGGAAATATTCAACATCATGTTCGGGGAATACGGCGTCACCATGCTGCGGGAGGGAATCTATGATCCGAAGCAGGAATATTCTTACGAAGGACATCCCTTTCTTTCCACCTCAAAACAGACAGCCCCGAGCTATCTGCGTTTCTTCCGGCTTTCCAATATCAAGTCGTCTCCGGTCACGGAAGGGGTGAAAAACCTCTTCATGCCCCTCTATGGAGCCGGAGGCATGTGGGGCACAATCGCGCTGAAGTTCGATCCCGCATGGGATGTGGTCGTCCGGGGCGACAAGACCGCCGCCAGCTATCGATATTTGCTCAACGGCGCCAAGAATGAATGGTTTGAAATTCCGGGTTCCTATGCATCCGAACCGCCGGTCGCCGCCATCCGAACTTTCGGAAAAGGACGCCTCGCGGTCATCTCCTGCAACCTGATGCATCTGACCATCAACGCCAAGGCGGCCGACTGGCCGGGTGTCTTCGAATTCCGCGGGGACGGCAAAACCGCCAGCGACGGACACCGGCTGCTGTTCAACACTCTCCGCTGGCTTTCGGAAGGAGCGGCGGCCAATCCGGCGCTCGGCTCCTACGTGGAAAAACCTGCCGCCGGAACCGCCCTGCCTCCTTCCGTCAACTATGACCGGGCTCCTTTTCCTGCCCCTGCCCGGAAACTCTCAGCCGGCCTCATAGGCATTCACAGCGCGCTCTCCGACGGATCGGGCACGGTCCGGGAATTCGCCGATGCCGCACGTCGGGCCGGTCTGGACTTCATCGCATTCACGGAATCGCTTGAAAAGCTGACTCCGGAAAAATACGAACAGCTCAAACGCGAATGCAAAGAGGTCTCGGACGCCGGTTTCTACGCCTGTCCCGGAATCGAATTCCCGACTTCCACCGGCTTGCGCTGGGCCTTCTGGGGCGAAGCGGTCCGCTTTCCCGGAAAACACGTGATGAGTCCCGACGGCAAATCCGTTCACTGGTGGGGCCAATATGCGGCTGAATGCGACCGCCGCCCCTCCGCCCTGCTGAATTATGACCGCCTTCATCAGATCGGGGATCCCGGCAACCTCTGGTGGTATTTCAGGATTCCGCTGCTGGTCTATCGCGACGGAAAACTTCAGGCGGACAATGTCCCGGAATATCTCTTCGCGCTGAATGACATCCGGGGAATCGGAGCCATGACCTTCTGCGGCGTTGACGCCCCCGGAAAGGTAGCCGAGGCCGCTTCGTCCGCAAAGAATGTGGTGTACGGTCCCCTTCCCAAAGCCAAAGACTGGCTGAACAGCAAGAACACCTACGAGGCGGAACACAGCTATGTCTCTCAAGCCCCCCTGATTCGCCTCTGGAACGGAATCAACGTCAATAATGCCATGCCCTTCGATAAAATCGCGGGTTCCCAGCGCGTCCGCCTGAAGTTCGATGTGGAATCGCCGGACGGCATCGCGGAGGTCAAGGTCATCGACGGCACGCGCGGACTCTTCCGCCGGTTCGACGGACACGCGCAGAAAAAATTCTCCGCGGAATTCGACGCCGTTCACGACCGGGTTCATCCACTTGTGCTGGAAGTGACCGATGTCCACGGGAAAAAAGCCTGGTCGCAGGAACTCCGGATACAGAATCCTTTCTACGCGATCACCCGCTGCTCGGATAACCTGAACCTGCTCGGATATTCCACGCTGACCGCCCATCCTGACCGTCACTCGACCATCGCCTCCCGCGATTTCGAAGACACCGGACTGCCCACCACCGAACAGACCTCCATCGCCGGAGTGGACACGGCGGGCGCCTTTGTATTCACGCCCGTCACCTCCATCAACGTCAGTCTCCGGACAGACGCCGGGGAACAGTCGGGCGGCAGCAACGAGGAAGACAACTGGAACGCGCAACTCGTCCGATATCCCGTCATCTCCGACGGCGTCTCCATCATCACCTCCGACTCGCCCCGCCGGGTGGACACCCATTCCCGCCACCTTCCCGACAAAAGGATTTCCTACGGGGACGGCCCCTTCTATCCGCTCGGGGAACCTCAGCCGATCGCTGATATCGGGCAGGCCTCCTACCTTCTCCGCAGCCGGATCCGTCCGGACCTTCGCCATACCCGTCCGTGGCTGAGCACAGACGACTACCGGGGCAGTGTGATGCTTCACGAAATCACGCTCCAATTCAAAAAGGATACCGTGCTGAAGGGTTCCCTTCCCATCCGGATCGCCTCCTTCTCCCCGGGAGGCAGCTTCTTCAATGCGTCGCGCGGTTACTGGACAACTCTTCTTGTTGAGGAACCAGGCGGCAAAATCATCGACCGTCCCGCGGGCAGTCTCTCCGGGGAAATCGCAAACGGCGGATTCATCACCGTTCTGAGCAAGGCGTCGCCACGCCGTATCGTCCTGATTCCGTCCTCGGACAAATTGCCGCTCCGGTATGAGATGACCATGTCGGGAACGCTTTATTTCGGCCTCGGAAAAGAGGGCGAACGCATTGCAAAAGGTGAAACCGTCACTCTCCGTCTGGCATTCATTTCCCAGCTGGACAATGCCGGGGACTTCTCTTCGGTCAAGGCCCTGCCCGAAGGCTTCGACATGGATGGAAAGCACTCCTCGCTCGGAATCCATGCCGCGGTCGGAAAATTCCTCTCGTCCCGTTTCATTCCATCCTTTGAAGCGGACAACGGAGCCATGGCGTTCACGACCCGTCCGCTGAAAACGGTCTGCGATCTGCCCTTCCGGGTGAATGGGATCGAAGACAACGGATGCGCCGCCTATTTCGAGAAGAACGGCTCCGCCCGTTTCCTCTTCGCTCCGGTCCAGAATGGCTCGCTCTACTTCCAGACCTCCACGGAAAAGGGCGCGGACATCTGGTGCGGGAACGTCTTCCTTGCTTCGGACAGGAACCTGAAACTGACACTGACCGTGGATGGACAGACGCCCGGAAAGCCCCCGAAGCTGGAGATTCACAATCCGACCGCAAAGGCCGTCCGTGCAACCGTATTTTCTCCGGCTTCCGCGCCGATGTTCGGCGGCATAAAGTTCCAGATCGAGGTCCCCGCAGGAACCAGTATCCAGAAAACGCTTGAAGTGAAAAGATAATCGGAAAGGATGCCCTGTGAAAGCATTATGGATCATTGCGGAATTCCAACATAAAACACTCTTCATGGAAAGGATCGGAAAATGAAAAAGTCCCGTTTTACTTTGATAGAACTCCTCGTTGTGATTGCCATTATTGCAATCCTCGCGGGGATGCTGCTGCCAGCCCTGAACAAAGCCAGGGAGAAAGCCAATGCGATTCAGTGCGTCGGCAACCTCAAACAATATGCCGTTCTCTTTTCCCAATATTCCATGGACTACAAGGAATGGATGATGAATGCCGGCAACCGCGAGGTGCCCGCCACCAATATCCGTCCGTGGAACTTCCTCTTCTATGACATCGGCTATCTTCAGGGAAATCCGGGAAAAATCAATGGAAACACCGCACCGCGCGGAATCTGGCAGTGCAACTCCGACAAACGCCGCATGAATCTGAGCTACTACCTGAACCTCGGACTCACATGGAGCCCGTCCTACAACGGAACCAGCCTCGCCGGCGACTCCTATGGAACCTGTTTCTACTACAAACAGCAGGAAATCAAGGTCCCGTCGAAAGTGCTGTATCTTGTCGACGGCTGGAACGGCATCGACTATTCCACAGGTTCCTACTGGACCTGCCGCAAGTCCTACCGCGACGGCGGTTCCGTGCCGGATTTCCGCCACAACAGCTATACCAACATGCAGTTCGTCGACGGACATGCCAACCCGTACGCCAGACGGGACATTCCTCCCTACATCGATATCCGCACGGACGACTATTTCTGGAACGCGAAAGGAACTCCCCGATGAGTGAGACCATCCCCTTCCCCGTATCTTCCGTCCCGCTTGCGGGAGAGTATGACGTTTTCCTCTGCGGATGCGGTCTGAGCGCCGTCGCCGCCGCCTGGAACATGGCCGAACGCGGGCTCAAGGTCGGTATCGCCGAATACTTCGGCAAACCGGGCGGAGTGCCCGTCACCGGACTCCTCGGAATCGTCTCCGGCTGGCGGCTGGAAGATGAGATCGCCATTGACGGCGTTTTCCTCCGCGAACTGAAAATGCGCGCTGAAAAGAAAGGCGGATATTCTTCAAGAAACGACTGGGGCGGACGGTTCCAGCCGGAAATCCTCGGTCTCATTCTGCTGGAAATGCTCCGTGAAAAGAAGATCGACCTGATGCTCTACACGCAGCTGGTCGCGGCCCGCACGGAAGACGGCGAAATCCGGGAAGTGTTCACCGCTTCGAAGCAGGGACTGGAAGCGTGGCGTGCAAAACTCTTTGTCGACGCCACCGGAGACGGCGATCTCGCCGCCATGACGGGCTGTCCGTTTGAATACGGGCGGGTTTCCGACGGCAAAGTCCAGTCCTCGTCCCTCACTTTCAAGATCGGCGGAATCGACCTTTCCCGCATCCCGGAGAACATGCCGGAAGCCACGAAAATCTGGAACACGGAACCGCACAACGTCCCGACCAACCACACCGTCATCACCTATCTGCCGAACACGAACGGCGAGGCCGCCGTCAACATGACTCATATTCTGGACTGCAACCCCATGACGCACGAAGGTCAGCTCCGCATCCGCTATGAGGGCACTCTTCAGGCATTCGAGATCGTAGAATTCTTCCGCCGCCGCATGCCCGGATTTGAAAACGCGTATGTGTCCGAAACCGCCGAACAGCTCGGCGTGCGGGAAACCCGCCGCATCCTCGGCGACTATGTACTCACGGCGGAGGATGTCATCGAAGGGCGCGACTTCGAAGACGAGATCGCGCGCGGCTGCTGGGGAATCGACATCCACGACCCGGTAACGATGCACGGCGTCACCCCCATGCCCCATTTCTGCCTGAAGCGTTCCTACGGGATTCCCTATCGCTGCATCACTCCGCGCGGAATCAAAAATCTCTATATCGCCGGACGCCCCATCTCCGCTTCCCACGAAGCGTTTTCCTCCTCCCGGATCAACGGGAGCTGCATTGCCATCGGCGAGGCCATCGGCGTGGCCGCTCCTCGGGCGATTGCGTCCGGAGACACCCGCAAGGTCAATGTGTCCGCATTGCAGAATGAACTGGAACTTCAGGGCGCGATTGTTCACTGCAAACACGTCCCCTGACAGGTCATCCGGAATGTTTTCCGCTTCGCATTTTTTCCCTGTAGGCGCGCGGAGAAAGCCCCGAATAACGTTTGAAGGAACGTGAAAACTCCATCAGGGAATCAAACCGGCACGCAAATACGACTTCCTTGATCCGCATGTTCGTCGCACGCAGGAGTTCAGCGGCCCGGAACAGCCTTTGATTGCGAATATAGGCAAGCGGCGGCATTTTATGTTTCTCCCGGAACAAACGCCGGAAATGATCGTAGGAAATTTCATTTTGTGCGGCAATTCCGCGAAAATCAAAATCCCGGAACGGGTCGCGCCGGATCTTTTCCGCCGTCTGATACACCCCGTAAGGATCGTCCGCTGGCAAAGCCTTTGAACACAGGGATTCGTGAATCATCAACAGCAGCTTTTCCACGCAGAAAACCAGTCTGGCATGATGCTCCGCCGGGTTGTCGCGATAATATTTCAGCATCTCCAGAAAAGTCTCGTTGACTCCCGCCGGATCAGCCGGATGCAGACAGCCTTCCGGACATGCTTCCTGAAGCCATCGGACAATCCGTTCGCTTCGCTCTCCCGAAAAATCGAAATAGATATGTTCACAGTATTTCCCCGGTCCCTCCGGAAAGAAAAAACGGTAGGGGTGCCCTTTCCTCATCCAGAACAGCACCGGCGCGGCAAGTTCAATCCGGACGCCGTCACGTTCAAACATGATTTGCCCTTTGCTGATAAATTCAAGCGAATTACTCTCCGGGGTAAACGGCTTTGACCCGCTGTAGAGGAGAAAATGGTGTGCCACAATCCTGAATTGAACATCATCGAAGCAGGTTTCCACTACAGCCTCCTTTTTCGGAACTATACTCTTCCGAATACCGGAAAACAAGAGAAAGTTATCAAAAAAAAGGCGTTTTTGCCCATCAATGATAACTTTTACTCATCCATGCTATTTACAAAAAAAGGCTGCCGGGATATAATATCAGCAGAATCTCGAAAAATATAATTATTCTTGATAAGGACAATGAATCATGCTGAAAATCGGTTGTTCCGAACAAATTCTCGAAGTTCCCCTCTTTGCCGAGTTGTACGGCTATGGACCTTTTGCCGGGCGTCGTAACATAGGAAACCACGATCCGCTCTACTGTCGGGCCGTTTCTTTCAACGACGGCAAACGCCGCGCAATGATCCTCTATACCGATACATGCACGACGGACGATCTCTATGCACGCGAGATGCGCGCCCGAATTGCAACGGAACTCAATGTCGAAGCGGACGGGATCGCATTCATTGCGACGCACACGCATTCCGCTCCGAAACTGGGACGTCCCGAAGTCGGAATCGGCTTTGGAGAACCCTATCCGGAATTTCAGGAGACCTGGAAACGCGCCGTAATGAAAGTCGCGGGAGCGGCGCTTTCCGACGAAGAGGAAATCGTTTCTGCCGAGGCCGGCGCCGCACCGTTGTCGATGAAACTCGGAGTCAATCGGGTCGAGGTTGAAAAGGATGTCACGGACCCGGCAATCCGCTGGGCGAAGTTCCTCCGGGCGGACGGTTCGTGCAAACTTCTGCTGCACAACCACGGCGTTCACGGAGTTTCCATGAACCTGCCGTTTCACAAGCTCGTTTCCGCCGACTGGATGGGTGCGGCAAACCGTCTCATCAAAGAACGCAAGCTTGCCGACATGCCGCTCTTCATGCTCGGGGCCTGCGGCGACATCAACACCTATACGAGCTGCAACAAACTGAAAAACGACACCGCCGCCGAGTTGATTGCCGGACAATACATCGCCGACCTCGAAAAGGATATGGCGAACGGCGGAGAAAAAATCACGGATATGGCGATATCGTCCGAGCTGAAAACTTTTGCGTTTCCGGATGTTCCGCAGACCGCCGCCGAACTCCGCAAGGATGCCGGGCTCTTCGGGGAACTCATGAAAAATCATGCCGCCCGTCTGGAAGAAATGGCGATTCTGCTGGAGCATGGAAAAGATCTGCACTCGTATCACGATCTGCAAGTCATCCGCATCGGCGGACTTTCGATGTACTTCATCCCCGGCGAATTGTTCGTTGAGCCCGGGATGGAGTTGCTGGAAAAATCTCCCTCGAAGCATCCGTTCATCGCCACGGTTGCAAACGGAAACGGCGCCTATTTCCCGTCCGGGAGCGACATGAAGAATTACCCGACCATCGAAAGCGTGAAAGACTGTAAAAACAATTGTGCCTTCGGTTACTATGAAATTTATGGGTACATGCACTCGCACCGGTTCAAATACCGGGATGACATTGCTTCATTTTTGATAGACGAACTTTTAGCCTTGAAAGGAATATGAAAGAAAATGATGAAACTGGCAATTGACGGCGGAACTCCGGTATTCAAAGGAAAGACAGCAAACGAATATGCCCCGAAGTGGCCGATTCCGCATCCGGAAACGGAACAGAAACTGATCGATGTCTTCCGTTCCGGGAAATGGGGACTCCGCGGCGAATACGAACAGAAACTCGAAACGGAGTTTGCCGCGTATCAGGGGGTGAAACATTCCATCTGGATGGCGAACGGCACAACCACGCTCGAATGTGCGCTTCTCGCATTCGGGATCGACCCCGGCGACGAGGTCATTGTCCCCGGCGTGAGCTGGATTGCCACCGCCGCCGCGCCGCTTTACTGCGGGGCGAAACCCGTTATCGTGGACATCGATCCGGAAACACTCTGCATCGATCCGGCCCGGATTGAAGAAGCGATCACTCCCCGCACGAAAGCGATCATTCCCGTGCATCTTTTTTCCGCAGTGTCGGATATGAAAAAAATTCTCGCCATTGCAAAAAAACATCATCTGTTTGTGCTCGAAGACTGTGCCCATGCCCACGGAGCGCGACAGAACGGCAAAGGAGCCGGGTCCTTCGGGAATGTCGGCAGTTTCTCCTTCCAGCTTTCGAAACTCATGACCGGCGGCGAAGGCGGTTGCTGCACCACCGATGACGACCGTCTCGCGGAACGGATTTTCCGTCTTTCGCACATCGGCAACTCACGCTGGCATCCCGGCACTATGCCTGAAAGCGATCTGCTGTGCCGACAGTATCGTTTTACGGAATTTCAGGCGGCAGTCATCTACGATCAGCTTCAGCACCAGCCGGAAGAAGTCGCCAAGCGCATGAAAAACGGCGGACTCATGAAAAAACTGCTCGAAGACATTCCCTGCGTAAAGATGCAGCGTTCGAGTTATCCGGACGATGTGCAGAGCTATTATTTCATCATTTTCCTGCTGGAAACGGAAAAACTCAAGCCGGGAATCGACCGCGAGCAGATTTTCAAGGCGCTCGCTGCCGAAGGAGTCTCACTCGGCACGGCCTGGGGATGTCCGCTCTATAAAAGCCTGGTCTGGAATACTCCGGAAGAAAAGTATGTCAAACATGAAACGCCGGTCTGCGAGGACGTCTGCTACAACCGGCTGATGTGCCTGGGTCACACGATGTTCCTCTGTGAGCCTTGGGTGATCGAAAAGTCGGCGGAAGCCCTGAAAAAGGTGATGACCCATTATGCGAAGTGAACTCAAATTCGGGGTTGCCGACTACGGCATGGATGTCTGGGACGGCGGATGCTATTCCCTTGAACAGCGCCTCGGACTTCTGAAGTCGTGCGGATTCGACGGAATCGAATGGCTCAAGGCGAACGATGCCGCGGAGGCCGTGCAGAATGCCTCGCTGTTTCATCGCCGGGAAATGGATTTCGCCAGCTGTTCCCTGCCGACCCCCGAGCTCACCTTGAAGTGTGCTTGCGCGTTCGGCAAGGAATATGTCTGGTTTCCGATGAGGGCCACGCGCGATATTCCCTTTGAGGATTATTGCCGCCGTGCAAATGGTTTTGTGAAGGCGGCGGCTTCATACAATGTCCGTGCGGCGCTGCACAATCACCTCGGGTCGCGCGTGGAAAGTCCCGAAGAACTGGACGCCTTCCTGAAGGCGGTTCCCGGCGCAACGCTTCTGCTGGACACCGGACACCTTGCCGCCGCCGGGGGCGACTGTGTTGACTTCATCGACCGTTACTTCGACCGTCTCGCGGCAATTCATTTCAAGGATGTTTTTGTCTTGGATGCCTCCATCGGACTTGACCGCTGGAGCGAACGTCTCCGTTTCTGTGAACTCGGCGGCGGAAATATCGGGCTTGACTTCGGCGCAATCGGATCGATATTACGTAAGAAAGGCTATGCAAAATGGGCCTTGATCGAACACGACACCCATTTGCGAGAACCGGCAACGGATCTGAAAACCAGTCTTGAGATACTCAAAGAATCATTCTTCTGAAATACGTCCCGAAAAAAATTCATTTTTGATTGCCGTCTTTTAAAACTTCGACTGACGCAATACGTTTTTTTGTATTGCTTCAGTGAACCATTTCCGTTTCTGTAAAGAGTCATGCAATACTTTCAGTATTGCCGCGGTCCAGCCGCGAAGGCTGGTCGTGCGGAGCACGAAATCTCCCGCCCGGAGCGGTTCCACCGCGCAAGGACGAGAATTTGCCGGAACGGCAAGTTCGAGAGCTCCGGGCATCCTCGTATGCTAACCTCACGGGAGCGGCGGCTCTTGCCCTCAAACTCCGCGGCAGGGAAAATTTCCCTGCACCCCGGCAAACTTTGTTTGCCGTCTTCAAACGTCTCACTGACGCAATACGTTTTTTCCTTTTTTTTTAATAATCAGGGCAAATCAGGCCTTGCGGAAAATAAAAACCATGCTATAATTAAAGCAAACCACATAAACAAACCACATATTCATACAGAGAAAAGTGTGAAATGATCTCGAAGAAAAAACAGACGAAGACGGAGGCCATCGCCAATCAGTTGCGGGGCGAAATTCTGGAAGAGAAGTTCCAGGATGGACGTCTGCCTTCCAAGCTGGATTTGATCGGACATTTCGGTGTCAGCCACCGGACGATCGACGCTGTGCTGAAACGTCTGCGTGAAGAAGGCCTGATCCGCGGCGTCCGCGGGACCGGGATTTTCGTCAAGGAACAGCCGAAGGATGTCTCCAATCTGACCCATCGTCTGGTGCTGATGCTCCTGCCCCGCTATTCCATCTATGAGTATGAACCCTACGACTCTCTCCGTGACGAGGCTCTGCGGTGCGGTCTTCTGCCGGTCAACCTCATGATGCCGGGAAGCGGAAATCCGTTGAACCTTCAGGAACAGGCGACAGTCACCCAGCTTCTGCGGGCGCCCATCCGGGGGGTCCTTTACAGCGGACGCAGCTACTGGCGCGAACCGTTTCTGGACAACTGGAAAAACATCCGCTCGGTGGCGCTGACCGACTTCGACAGCGAGAAAGAGCCTCCGGGCAGTTCCGTCCTGCTCGATTTCCGCGCGGGCGGCTACATGACCGCGCGCCATTTCATCGAAAAAGGCTGCAGACGTCTGCTAATTCTTTGCGGACATCTGGCCCCGGATGTTCCGAAATCAAAGGAATACTGGCGGAAGCACCCCACCACCTTGTTCATGGAAGGGGCGCGGAAAGCCACCGGAGAAGCGGGAATCCGTCCGCCCGAAATTTATTTTGTCCGGAAAGACCCCGAAAAGGGCAATTTTTCCGAAGAAGAGTTCAAGGGACTTGCCGATAAATACGACGGAATTCTCAGCACCATCGACGGACTGGCCTATGAGTCGGTCGGATATGCCGGAAAACTGGGACTCCGGGTGCCGGAAGACCTGATGGTCTCGGGGTGTCTGGACACCGTCTGGAGTCATGGGTTCGCGCACCAGATCACCACGCTCGGGCAGAATCCGGCGGAAATGAGCCGGGTTGCCTTCCGGCTGCTGGAGGCGGGAGGCCGTCAGCAGGTTTTCGTCAAGCCGGAACTGATCATACGCAAAAGCACTGAACGATAAACTATGATAAAGGTTTTACAGCTCAAGGAGGTATACACATGAAAAACAGACTCTCAAAGAGAAACAGGGCCGGAAGACATCTTTTTACACTGATAGAGCTCCTGGTTGTGGTTGCGGTCATCGCCATTCTCGCGGGGCTTCTGCTGCCCGCGTTGAACAAAGCCAAACTCATGGCACAGGATGTCTCCTGCAAAAACAACCTGAAAACGGGAGCTCTGGCAGTCCAGCTCTACAGCGACACTTACAACGGCTACGTCCTGCCTCTGCATACAGGCAACACGGGTGTCTACGGCAGTTACTCCAACAAGCTCTGGATGCAGTTCCTGAACATGATCGGAATCGTTTATATGGACAAGAAGTTGAGCGTCTCCGCCTCCAACATGGCACCCTACATGTGTCCGATGATTCCCAGAGAAAAATACACGAATACCGATCAAGCCTACTATACCTACGCGGTCAACACCAAACGGGTTCCATCCGTGCCCACAGCCAGCGACTGGGCAAACCTCCGGAAATTCCCGAGCATTCCGAACCATTCCCGCATCTTCTATATGGCGGAAACCACCCGCGCTCCGCTGGCGGCCAATCAGAACGGCTACAACTACGCCTACAACCTGTACAACATCCAGCCGGACGTCGCCACCGCGGCCTGGTTCGACCTGATCCGTCACAACGGACACTTCAACCTCTTCTACTTCGACGGACATGTGGCGGGCGCCACGCTCCGGGACATCGACAACAAAAGCGACCAGCTCCACACCTTCTTCTGGAAAGGGGAATGAACATGCGCTTTCCGGGTGCCGCACTCCTCGCCCTGCTTCCGGTTCTTGCCGCCTCGGGTCAGGACCCGCGCCATCCGCTTTTCAGCGAGGACATCACTTTTTACCAGAGTTTCGACAACGGCGAGGAAGCCGATCTGAGCGTCGGAAAACCGCGCGTCATCTGGAAAAGCGGAGAAATCCGCTTTGAAGAAGGACTTCGCGGAAAAGCTCTCGTCTGCGGATCGAACGGCGGAAAACTCCGTTTCAACCGGGCGGGAAACCTGAATTTCGACAAGCCCGGCACCATCGTCTGCTTCTATCGCCCGCTCGACTGGAAAATGGAAAAAAACCTTCCGCGTCTTTTCCTCTGGGGAATCGAGTCCGCTTCCGGCTATATCGGCTTTCAGGGAGCGAATGATCCGAAGAAAGTCTGCATGTGTCAGCGACCGTTCCAGCTGATGATCCTTTACGGAAAAAGACTCCCCCAGAAGGTCTACTCGATTCCCGCCCCCGGGGAAAAAGGATGCTCCGGATGGCATATGCTGGCTTTTTCCTGGGCGGGCGACCAGCTTTTCCTGAAATGGGACAGGGAACCCGCAAAACTTTTCGCAAACGGGCTGCCTCTTGCCGACAACGATTTTCCGGACGATCATTTTTCCATTGGAAGTTCCGATCTCTGGAAATATCTGCTGGATGACTTCATCGTCTACGGCAGAAAACTTTCCAACGACGAGTTGAATCAGCTATATGATGATACTATCAAAAAATGAAAGGCACATGACATGAAATTCCTCCCTGCCCTGCTGCTCTGCGCCATGACCGGATTCTGTCCCGCGGAAAATCCGGCTCAGGCCCGGTTCGCAATCCCCGAAATGAAAACGCCGCCGAAAATCGACGGCCGCCTCGCTCCCGATGAATGGAAGGATGCGGTTTCCCTGTACGGCACCGTCCGGCACAATTCGCCCTATCTGAGCGCACGTCGGGCTTCACTCTCCTTCGGGCTGGACGGCAAATACGTCTACCTTGCCTGCCGGAGCGAACTGCCGCCGGAAGGAATGGACCTTTCCGCCCGTGCGCAGAAGCGGGACGGAGCGGTATATCTGGACGACAATGTGGAATTTCTGCTGTGTCCGCCGAAAGGCGACTTCGTGTATCAGCTCATGGTCAATTGCAAAGGCTTCACCTTCGACCGGAAATATCCGGTCGTCAACGGAAGCACCACGCCCGCCGACGCCAAGGACTGGAACCCCGAAGTCCTGGTAAAATCCACGCTGGAAAAAGGTTTCTGGACTCTGGAAATGCGCATTCCGCTGTCCGATTTCGGCGTGACGGATGTGCCGAAAAAGAATCAGGTCTGGCGGATGCTCGCTGGACGCAACTGGTGTCATCCGGTGCAGCAGACTTCCCTGAAGAAAGTCCAGTATTTCACCAATCCGGAAGAAATGGTTCCCTTCACATTCTCGCCGGACCTCCCGCATGTCTCCTTCAACGGGCTCGGCGAAAATGAACAGGAAGGCTCCTTCCGGATTTCGTTTACGGTCGATAATGCCACGCCGCAGCCGCGCGAAGTCCAATACCGGATCAGCGTCGTTTCCGACGCGGCCCCGCGCCAGGCGGATTCTTCCATCACCGTTCCCGCCGGAAAATCGGCGCCCGTCGAGCTGAACTTCACTGAAAAAACGCAAATCATCCGCACTCTCCACGCCGTTTTTCAGGATGTGAAAAGCGGTCAGGTCCTCCATGAACGGACCTTCTCGTGGGACCCCGCCGACAAGGTCCGCTGGAAGAACCCGAAAAACAAACAGGGAACCGAACTGGAAATCGGCGTATATCCCTATTATAAAAAAATCCGCGCCCGTTTCGGCACGCCCGCCGAACCGCTTTCCAACTGGAAAAGCGCCGTCTTCACCGTCCTCAGGGACGGCAAGGCCGCTGCCGCCATGAACGCGAAAAAAACACCCTGGGGATTCGAGGCGGAAATTCCCTTCGAACCGGCGGCCGGCAAATACACGCTTCAGGCGGACATGATCGACGGAACGGGCGCAAAAGTTGTGCGGAACCGTCCGTTCGAAATCGAAAAGTTTCCGTGGGAGCATAATTCCATCGGATGCGAGCGGATTGTGATTCCGCCGTTCAAACCGCTGACCTATCCGGGTTCCCGCGAAGCCAAAGCCACCCTCACATCCTATTCTTTCCGCGACGGTTTCCTCGACCGGATCGCGGCCGGAAACGCACCGGACATCCTTGCCGCGCCGATCACGCTGAAAGTCAATGGGGAAGTCCTCCGGGAAACCTCCTTCCGGTTCACGGAAAAAAGTCCCGACCGCGCCCGGACGGAATCCGTCCTTGCATGGAAAGGCGGGGCAATCCTCGTGAACGGTGAATTCGACTACGACGGCTTCTGCAAATTCACCCTGACCGTGCGGCCGAACGGGAAACAGAACATCCGGGAGGCGGTCATTGCCGTTCCGCTCAAGGGGGAATACGCAAAACTGATTCATTCGGTCTGCAACCAGATGAAATACAACGACGCCGACTTCATTCCGCAGGGGAACGGCGTGGTCTGGCGCAGTTCGAAGACGAAACTCCATCCGCAGCTGCGCGGCAACTTCCGTCCGTATGTCTGGTTCGGCGATACGGAAAAAGGAATCGCGTGGATGTCGGAAAGCGACCGGTTCTGGTCGCTTTCACCGGACAAAGACGCGCTGGAGCTGGTCCGTTCCTCCGATCGCGTCACGCTGAACGTGAACGTGGTCAACAAACCGACCGTCTGGGAACAGGAATTCACGGTTCAGCAGGCCTTTCAGGCAACGCCCGTCAAACCACAGCCGGACTACCGGCGGCGGCTCATGGAACGGGTCAAATTCACCAACGCATGGAATCTCTGTACTCTGGCCGGATTCGCTTGCTGGAGCGGCGGTTTCGAAACCGCTTTCTTCCATCCGCTCAACGAAGATTATTCCTACGTAAATCTGCTGAAGAAACGGCAGTTTTCAAAAGAGGGCGACGAACAGTTCATTGAAGCGTTCATCCAACGCAACGCCGCATCCCAGCCGGAGGACGAGAAAGCATTTTTGCGTCGTCACCTCCAGCGGGGAATCTCCTTTGCCAAAATGGGAGACTATCTGATTCCCTACGTCAATGCCCGCATCTCGCATCTGGACTGGCGCGACTACAAAACCTATATGGATGAATGGTGGTGTTCCGAATACCGCGCCGAGAACGCCGACGAATACAACAACACTCCTGTGAAAAGCTATCAGGACATGGCGCTCTGGAATCTGCGCCGCCTCATGCGCGAAGGTCTGGACGGCATCTACTACGACAACATCCGCGACTGGAGCAGCCCGAATCCCGTGACCGGCCCGGCCTGGCGCAGGGAAGACGGGACAATGCAGCCCTATTTCGACATCTTCACGCTGCGCGAATTCGCAAAACGCACCGCGACCATGCTCTATGTCGAAAAGAAGACCTTCCCCGACGGCCGCCCCGTCCTGACCTTTCACATGACAAACACCAATATCGTCCCGGTCCTTGCCTTCGCAACGATTGCGCTCGATCTGGAGGCGCAGTACGGGAGCAAGGATTATCAGGACCGTTTTTCGGAAGGGTATCTGCGCTGCTGCACGATCGGCACCCAGACAGGCGTAATCCCGGAAATTCTGATTCAGATCACAGGAAACAACCGCGACTTCACCACCAGAACCTTCCTGTCCGTGACGCTTGCCTACGATCTGCCTTTCGTCATGAATGCCGGAGGACTGGGCAACGAATGGTTCAAGGTCTGGCGCAAACTCTATGAATTCGGCTATTCCACCCCGGAGGTGGAGGTCCTCCCCTGCTGGGTGGCAAAAGAGGTGAAAACCTCCTGCGCCGACTGGCGGCTGACCACATACGCGAAAGTCACTTCCGGCAAAACCGTCATAGCCGTGTGCAGCTTCGGAGAAACAGCCAAGGGAACGGTCGATTTCTCCGCTCTCGGCAAAGGCCCGTTCCGCTGCACCGATTTCGAAACAGGCGCGGAAATCCCGTCTTCCGGAGGGAAGGTTTCCCTCGAAATCAAGAAGCATGACTTCCGTCTTCTTCTGATCTCCCAACAGCCATAAAAGGGGTTCCATGAAAAAAACACTATTCCTTTTATTCTTCTCTTCCGTCGCGCTCCTTCATGCGGAGATTCTGAAGGACGACACCTTCCGGACCCAGCTCAACAACTGGAACACCCCCGCTTACTGGAACGGAAAAGTCAGCCGGGAACGGAAAGAAAAACAGGGGTTTCTCTCTCTTGAATCTACGGAAAAGAACGGACAGACCTTCGCGCGCTCTCTCTCTTTCAGCAAGCAGATCGACCTCTATCCGGAGTATAAAATCCGCATGACGGTCCGGGTCGAGGGGGCGGGAACATTTCTGGCCGGACTCCTTTTCTATGACAGGGATTCGGGAAGTCCGACCTACATGCCGGGCGAGAAAATCCAGTTGACCGGAGAACCCCGGCAGTATGAGACATCGATTGTCCTCGCGAAAGTCCCGCGCATGGTCCTTCCCTATCTGGAGATCAACGGAAAAGGCAATGCGCTTGTCGAATCCTTCCGCATGGAAACGGTCGCCGAAAACAACGCATCCATTGTATCGGCGACCCCGCTTCAGATTGTAAAATCGCCCGAAGAACTTTCCACTGCCGTATTTGAAACTTCGATGAAAGACCGCGAGATCCGGCTGTTTCAGAAAAACAAGAATCTCCTGACCGAGAAAAAAGCAAAAACCGATGCGTCCGGAAAGGTCGTTTTCGAGCCCGAAAAGAAGGGCAGCGGAATTGTTTTCCTGACCGCATCCGCGGGAGGAACCTCCGCCAATTCGTATGCAGATATCATGTCTCCGGCGGAATATGCCGCCACGGATGAACTCGCCAAAAAGATCAGGCTCGGGAAAAAGATTCATGCGCTCGTTATCGGCGACAGTCTTTCCGACTTCTACCGCGGGCGCAATTACGTGGATATGCTGAACTTCTGGCTGAATAAATACAATCCGGGCAAATTCTCGTTCCGGAACGCCGGAGTCGGAGGCGATTTTCTCACCCGCGTGGAGGCGCGTCTCAATGGCATGACCAACGGAAAAAAAGCCTACCGGCAGGAAATGTATGACTGTCTTTTCAAAGAAAGTTATGACCTCATTTTCATTTTCCTCGGGCAGAACGACACCTATGTGACACGCTCGAAAAACTTCGACAATCCGCGTGTCGCTCCGACGGAACAGGAAGTGGTCCTCCGCCGCGTTCTGGACATGCTCGGCAAGAATTCCAAGGCGAAGATCGTCCTCATCTCTCCCTCGCCCTCCAATGAAAAACTCTTTCTGGACCGTCTTGCCTCCCTCAAGGATGGCGTTGAAATGGGAATGTTCGGAGCCCGGAAGCATGTGGAGGCCTTCGATGCGGTCAACCGGAAAGTCTGTGCGGATCGAAAACTGGACTATATCGACATCCTGAACCCGATGCGGCGGACGCCGGACCTGAAAGCTCTTTATGTGGAAGACGGAGTCCATCTCAGCAACGAAGGCGCACAGCTCATTTCACGCGAGATTCTCCGGTGGTTCGCCGGCGGAAAGCTGTGAAATGACGCCCCGGAACAGTTCCGGTTATTTTCTGGAGGACGGGGATGCGCAGGAACCGCGGACAACCAGTTCCGGAACAATTTTGCGGCGTGTCAGCCGGTGGTTGCAGTCGTTCATTTTGCCGATCAGCAGTTCAGCCGCCATGCATCCGTGCTGGAAATAATCCTGACGGATGGTGGTCAGTTTCGGATAAACGAACTGGCAGGCCTCCATGTCGTCGAATCCGACTACGGAAAAATCATCCGGAATCCGGACTCCGGCGAAAGGCGCCTGCGTAATCAGGGGAAGAGCCGCGGTATCGCATGTGCACAGCAGCGCTGTCGGTCTCACTTTACGGCGGAGATAGGCGAACGCCTGCATGTCCATCGGCTCCCGCGGATCATCTATTTTCAGGTTGAAGCAATATTCTTCACGGACCTCGCCGAATTCCTTTTTCAGCAGTTCCCGGACAATCTCTTCGCGTTGGAGCAGATGTTCATTTCTATAGTTCACAAGCGTTCCGATGCCGATTTCGCGATGCCCCAGCCCCCGCAAATAGCGAAAGGCGATTTTCATGCTTTCCCGATTGTCGATTTCCACACTGTTGTAAGGACCGGTGGTAATTCCTTCCGAAACAAACGGAATGTCGGCATCGATCAAGAGAGGCACAATTTCCGATATTTTTTCATTCAGACGCAAGGTGATCGCGCCGTCGATCCGGATTTCGCCGGCTTTGTGCTGGGCGATGATCCGGGAAATATCCCCGATTCCGTCCACGCGGATGCGGAAGTTTTTTTCTTGATTCAGGCGCATGATGATACCGGAAAGAATCTTGGCGATGGTGGACGGCATGACCTGATCGTGAAAATCGAAAATGACCGATACCGTTTTTTCCTTCCCGCAGATTTCATCGGCAATGAAGGTCCCTTTGCCCTTGAAACGTTTGATCAGCCCTTCCTGCGCCAGCTTTCCGAGAGCGTTGCGCAGAGTCAGTTTTGCCACGCCGAACTGACGAGCAAGGGAATCTTCGGCGGGAAGTTTCGAACCCGGCGCCAATCTGCCGGAAAGAATCTGCTCCTTGAGCTGATTGCCTATCTGATAATACAGAGGCATCAGTTCATTTTTATTGAGCTGATTCAGAATTTCCGGTGTTCCATCCGACTGAATTGACATAATCCGGGGCCTTCTCTTTTTGACTTCTCTGTCATAGTTTACATAAGTATATACTCTGATTATTATATTCCTCTTCCGGAAAATGTCAAGGCCTCCGCATGAAATTCAAGAAAAAATCAACTGAAAAAAAAATTTCAGATTTATTGAATATGCCTATTGACTAAATCGTCCAATGGATTATAATATATGTATACTTATATGAACTACGCTAAAAAAAGAGGCTGTATCATGGCAACCGGAAAAGTGGGAATCATCTGCTTCAGCTATACGGACAGACGCCGCGCGGGCAATTCCGGAGATTACCGCAAGCCGGAAATCGAAAAAAAACGCATCTCCTGTTCAAAGAACAATACCCCCTGTTGCATTGTCGAACAGAAGCCACAGTCTTCCACGACACTCCGGCGGACGGGAATGTCTCCGATGAAAACAGGAGCAGAGCCTTTCAGCCAAAAAGGAAATAAAACATTTTCAAGTTCAGATTCCAAAAATGATGTTCTTAAGGAGAAAACTAAAATGAAGACAGAAACCCCGAGCAATCTCAGGCGCCGTCCGCGTTTTTTCACTCTCATCGAACTCCTGGTCGTTATTGCCATTATTGCGATTCTGGCGGCAATGCTCCTGCCCGCGCTGAATCAGGCGAGACAGGCGGGACATCGAACCGTCTGCATGGGAAATCAGAAGTCAATCGCCGCCGCTCTCATCACCTACAGTCTGGATTGCAAGGACTGGACGCTCGGTTACAGTGCTTTCAAGGTCGGCGGCCCATGGGCAACTACATGGGCGGCCCGGCTGGGCAAAGGCGATACCTATTCGCTGGGGTATCTGGATTGGAACGTGAATGATTCCAAAAGACCCAGCAAGATGGCATGGGGTGTTTTCCGGTGTCCGGGCGAAAGGGACAAAGCGTGTGCCTCGGAACCGATCAACATCGGCATTTACACCCACCTCGGCTACCCGATTTACCGTTCCTATTCGTGGATATGGAAATACTGGAAGGCTTCGGATGACAGTGCACGCTACTTCATTCCATCCTCGGTGAAAAGAACTTCCAGCGTGGCCATGATCGCGGACTGTCTGAATGCAAACTACGCCTCGTATGCCTCCTACGGACGCGACGGTGTTCCCACTTACCGCCATATGAATTCCGGAGTCTTCGGCTTCTGCGACGGGCATGTCGAAAGCATCAAATCCAGCAAACTGATGATCTTCAATCCGCCCAACAGCAACGCGGAAGGATACTGGCCCTGGGGCTGGAAAGAATAAACGGAAATCCGACTGTTTTCCCATAATCCAAACCATCATCAAAGCAATGGAGATAGAAAGCAATGATGAACGCTACCATGAAACACACGCTGTCAGCACTTGCAGGCCTTCTGTCCGGAACCCTTGCAATGGCACAGGCCCCCACCACTGCCTCAACCGACAGCGGACTGATCAAAAACGGCGATTTCGAGGTCGCCGTCGATCCCGCGGAATGCCGTCAGATGGCGGCATGGACATTCGAAACGGAAGAAGCTCCGCAGGGATGGGAATTCCACAACCAGACAGGAATTGCCCTGCTCGGCAAAGGTGACGCCGCCTCCGGCAGCCGTTTTCTTCGTATCAAAAACGATAAAACGCAAAATGCGATCATCATGCAGCAAATCACCCTCAATGCCGCAGGAAGCGTTCAGGTTTCCATGAAACTGCGAGGCAGCGGAACCATCGGCATCTACCGCTTATGCTACAACAAACAGACCGGCAAATACCTGAAGACGCCGCAGCTGGGCGCCAGCGTCAAATTGAGTTCGAAAGAATGGGTCGATTTCAATGAAACCTATCCGTATGACGGTAATACCAATGAATATCTCGGACTTTTTGTCACTTCGAAGGAAGGGGTCGATATCGACAAAATCGTTGTGAAATACGCTCCGGAAACCGCTGCGGCCGCCGCGGAAAAGAAATAATCCATGATCCCCCATACTGAACTGTATGGGGATATTCTCTATCAGCAAGGAAAGGAAGAGAGATGAGGAATAATCTGAAAAAACTGTTGTTGCCGGTCATCGCATTCGGCATGTGTTCATGGTGCAATGCCGCTGAATTTTCTCTGGCCGTGAACGGCAAATCCAATACATTGATTCACTTCGATGTCAATGCGACCCGGCCGGAAATGCGTGCCGTCGCTGAACTGCAGAGTTATCTTGGAAAAATCACTGGTGCAAAAGACATTCTGCGGGTGGCCAACCCCACTGTTTTCTTCCGCATGAAAGGACTCTCCAACTATACTGAAATCCTTCTCGTGACACTCGAAAACGGCAAACCGCTGATCCCGGGCGACATGTACGGCAAGCTCGAAAAGGCCTCCAGCGACGAAGCCTTTTACATCAAGACGGACCCGGCCGACAAAAGAATCATCATCGCCGGCAAAAAACCGATCGGCGTTCTCTACGGAACCTATACGTTTCTGGAAAAACACCTCGGAGTCCGCTGGTTCCACCCAGGTCCGGACGGCGAATACATTCCGAAAAAAACGGACCTGAAGCTGGGCGACATCAACGATTTTCAGGAGCCGGACTTCTCCGGACGCACCATCAGCTGCTGGGAAATGTCCGTCAAGCCATGGAAACTGGAAGACGTCCGTGTCTGGCTGGCGCGCAACAAAGTTCAATACGCCGTGAACGTGACGCCGAACCCGCAGGAGTCGCTGCTTGACACCTTCGCGTATGGCAACAAACCGCTCAGCGGCGGAGGCGGGCACATGACCTTTGAAAACGCCATTCCGAAAGAACTTTTCAAGGATCATCCGGAGTATTTTCCGCTGGTGGACGGAAAGAGAGTATGCGAAGACCGTTCCCAGCGTTGTCTCGCCAATCCCGAAGTCCGGAAAATGCTGGTAAACTACGCATCAAAGATCCTCCCATACACGCCCGAATACATGGTCAGCTTCAATGACTCCACCTATCGCCGCGGCAACTGGTGTCAATGTCCGGAATGCATCAAAATGGGGACCTACAACGGCAAATTCCAGATTTCCAATCTGGCCCACCGTTTCACAAGCGACATGGCGAATGAAATCCTGAAAATCCATCCCGAAGCAAAAATCTCCGTGGAAATCTACAGTGAATTCCGCGATCTGCCGACCGATCCCTCCATCCGCTATGACAAGCGCGTTCTCGGACGTTACTGCCCCCATCAGCGCTGCTACGTCCATAACTTCGACGATCCGAAATGCGATTACAACGTGAAACTCTACAAGCTCTTCCTCGATTGGAAGGAAATCTGTCCCCGGATGGAACTCTTCGACTTCTATTCCTATTCCAGCTCTCCCTACGCTCCGATGGAATACACTCTCGACCACGATCTCAAATTGTATAAAAAGCATAAACTTGATCAGTGGTTCGAAGACTGCACCAACAAGGACCTCCAGATTCTTTCGAGCAACTGGCCCTTCTACTATGTCGCTTCCAAAATGACTTGGGACAGCACTCTGGATGCGGAAAAGCTTCTGAACGAAGCCTATGACATCTACTACGGCGCGGCGCGCGAGCCCATGAAAAAATATCAGGCCTACCGTCGCGAACTCTGGGAAGGCGCTCCCGGACACGCCCTCTACGGCGGTCCGAAGCGTTTCGCCTACTGCCTGACCGTTCCCGGCGCGGAAAAGCGTCTGAAGGATTTCCTTGCCGAAGCGGAGAAGCTTGCCGCCAACGATCCGGTCCTGAAACGAAGAATCGCCGCGGACCGCAACTATCTGGAAACCTGCTGGGTCAAGGAAGCCAATGAACTGAAGAAAGTCATGGCCGGACAGAACAATATTCCGGCTCAGGAAGCCAGCGGCAAAATCGTCATCGACGGCAAACTGAATGAGGAGGATTGGCGCAAGGCCGAACTCATTATAGGATTCCTGACCAGTTCGGAAAACAACAAACCCGGAGCGCCCGTCGAGGAAACCAGGGCGAAGATCCTGTATGACAAGGACAACTGGTATATCGGCATCGAGGCAATGACGGAACATGCCTGGGCTCCGGTGAAAGCACAGATCAAAAAACATGACGGCGGTGTCTGGACGGATGACTGCATCGAAGTGTTCATCGTTCCGCCCGACAACAGCGCGGACTACTACCACTGGGTGGTCAACAGTGCCGGAGTCTGCTATGACGCCAAGGCCAGATCCCCCGAATTCGAATCCAACGCCGAAGTCAAGACCACGGTCCTGAAAGACCGGTATGTGATCGAAATGAGAATCCCGGCCTCTTCCATGAGTTTGAAAATCGCAAACGGACAGGAATGGAGAATCCATCTCAGCCGCACCTGCCAGAACCTTCAGCCGCCGAAATCGCTCGAGGAAAGCTCTCTTGACGGCATCACCAATCCCAACCCTGTCCTTTTCCGGCGCGCCATCATCGGCAAAAACATCATGCGGAACGGCAATTTCGCGGAGATTGTGGAAAACAAAAATCTCAATGCGCGTTTCCCGCACCGATGGGGCGGAACCAAGGTCACGCTGATCGAAGGCGAACATAACCGCAATCAGGTCGAACTCCAGAACAGCGGCTACCTTGCCTCCTATGTCGGCGTTCCGGCTTCGGCGTCTCCCCTGCGGCTTTCCGGAACCGTCACGGTCTCCGGCACCGGAACGCTCAACATCTGGCTCGACAGCTGGGTCCGCCCTCCCGGAGACAACCGGCCGGCCAAGAACGAGATCAGGCGCAAAGTCGAGCCCATCAAGCTCGACAAGGAAACGAAGACTTTCCCGTTCCATCTGAAATTGAATCCTCACGAGGACGGCAGTCTGTTCTTTCAGGTCGTGGAGGGCACAGCCCGTATCTCGGGCGTCGGAGTCGTTGTCAACGCGGAGAAATAAACTGAAAAGGATTTCAGAATGAAACAGATCATTTTCAAACGGGCTGCCGCATTGTCCGCATTCCTGGGATTTGCCGCCTGCCTGGGCGCGAATCTCCCGGATCCTGCTTCGGTCGGCGGATTGAAAAACACCCGTCAGGGCGACGTCATCCTTCTCGAAGGGAACAGCGAAAACAACTGGGGCTCCATGATGTTCCCGCAAACGGCCGGCGCCGATCAGGAAATCAGAGGATCTTTCACGGTCACGGCCCCCGGCAAGCAGTTTTCTCCGCCCACCCCTTACTGGCCGCTGAATTATCACGTTGTGGAAAATGAACCCGGCTACGACTTCGCAATCCTTGTCCGGAGTGAAAATCGCGGCGTCTTCTACCGCTTCCAGTTCAGTACCGCATGGAACGAGGTCTCCCTCTGGAAAGAAGGCCTCCCCGGAACCAATCCGGATATGCCATCCATCCCGTCGGGGTTCTTCGCAGCAGTCAAGACCAACGCGGGAATCAAACTCAACCAGCCCCGTTCCTTCACGGTAAAAGTCATTGGAAACAAACTGGAACTTTCCCTTGACGGAACCCTGGTGCTTCGTTATGAAGACAAAATTCTCCCGCTGGCAAAGGGCGGATGGGGCATCTCCGCATTCAACGGGGCCGGAGTGAAAGTCACCGGACTGGAAACCTCCAAGGCTTCCGGAACCATCGAAATTCCGCCTCGCAAAAGACCCGATTTCAAGGTCGTGAAATGGCACCGGGGCATGAGCGAGGCCAATGTGATTTTCGACGAAGATGAACCGATCGCATGCCAGTCGCGCGGAACCGCCGCCTGGCTGACCGACATCAAGTTCATGCCCGGGTACCGCAGCCAGATCGGCTGGTCTTTCGTCTTCGACAATGTCGCGCGGGCCAGCATGTGGAAGAGCCTCGCAGTCGTCGGAGACAAGGTCGAGGGGATCGTGGCTGCCGCGGGGAAAGGTGCCGCGGCCTTCAAAGGCGAGGTAAAAATCACGTTGAGCTACGATGCGGAACGTAATGTCTACTGTTACGACGCCGACAAGTGGATCACTTTCAAGCGGGACAACAGCGAGACGAAGATACTCCAGCGGAATTTCATCTATTTCCTCAACACCTATCCCTATAACTCCATGCCGACCGCCGACGATTCCGTCAACGTCAATTACTTCAACTGGAGCACCGCCTCGTCTCCCTACAAAATGGCGCTGGTGAAGCTCAATGACGGCAAACCCTACCGCTGGCCGGTCCATCACTTCTACTCAGCCTTCCTGAATTCCGCCTTCAAATCACATGGCGGTATTTTCTGGCAGAACTGGACCGATAAGATGGCACTGGATAAAAAGCCGTATTTCATCCTCTATCCGGAAACGGTTGTCTGCCCCTCGTTCGAACTCCTCGACGCCGGAGAAGCCGGACAGGATTACGAATTCGTTCTGGATTCCTGCTGCCAATATTGGGATATGCACTTCTGGTACCGCCCCCTCCGCAACGGAAAACCTCTGGCGGAAGGCGACTTCAAAACAGGAAACACGTTCCGTGAGAAATTCCGTATCTTCGGAACCCCCGCTGCCGCCGCGGACGCCCTGATGAAGCAGTCGCAGCTTCTGCCCAATCTCGATCCCGCGGTGGAACGTCCCTACTACGTCAACGGACTGAATCGCTTCCAGCAGGGCGGAAACGTGGAAAACACCCCAGGCAAACTGATCTGGGACGGCGGAGTGTGGGACAAGACCTTCGGACGCGATGACAAGTTCTCGGTCCGCTTCGACGGCAGCGGCAACACCAGCACATTCCTCGGTTACAACGGAGCTTCCGCCTCCGCCAGAAAAGTTCAGCTCTCCCTCTGGGTGAAGTCCGAAAAACCCTGGACAGGCAATGGTATCCGCATCGGTTTTGAAGGACGCGGACGTTTCGGCGGAACCGACCGGCAGTGGAGTTCCTATGTGGTGCCCGGCGACAAGGAATGGAAACAGCTCGTTTATGACTTCCCGTATCCCACCTATTATGAAGTCAGTGTGACCATTCAGTCACAGGGTTCCGGAAAAGTCTGGATCGACGACTTCGAATACAAGATATTGGAAAAATAATTTTCTCCTCCGTCCATTCTCTCCTCCATCTCCCCTGAATGGACGAAGTCAGCGGGGCCGGTCCGGAACAAAATTCCGGTCGGCCCCGCCGAAGAAATTCTGCTGAAACACGGAGCAATACCGACAAAAAAAACAATACGCACGGAACAATTCAAATCCTCCGACTGTCCCAAGAGATATTTTACAGGACGAAACTCCGGCAGCAGCAAGGCTGAACGCACGGACAAAATCTGGAAGACAAGCAGAGAGACAAATGAAGATCAATGTAATACCCATGCCCCAGAAAATGGAATTGAACGCCCGCGAAAAAGCCGCATGGCGGGAGTTCACCGAAAAGAATTTCTCCGGGATTTCTCCGGAAGCACGTGAGTGGATCGAACGGGATTTCCCCGGAACATGGCGGCACGACAAGGATGCTTCGTTTTCACTTCGGATGACACGTCCCGGGGCCGCCGCCCCCTCCACTGTTGACATCCCGGCACGCCCGGACGCATATATCCTCCGGATTCGTCCGGACGGAATTTACATTGACGCCGCCAAAGCCGCCGGACTCCGTTACGCTCTTCAGACTCTCCGTCAGATCGTCGAAGGCAATGAGCAGATCCCGACCGGCGACATCACCGACTATGCGGTGATCTCGGTGCGCGGAATTCATGTGGACCTGAAAGGCTATCTCCCGAAGTTCGAACGCCTAATGAAGGATTTTACCCGCCTCGCACAATACAAGGTCAATCTGGTCCTTCTGGAACTGGAAGACAAATACAACTACCGCTGTGCGCCGGAGGTCGGCGTACAAGGAGCGTATGCCTTCGACCAGCTGCGGACCCTGAGTCGTCATGCCGCTTCCCTCGGAATCGAAGTCGTGCCCAAGGTGCAATGTCTGGCCCATGTCGATTATCTGCTCAAGCATCCGCGCTACCATCATCTGCGCGAAGGAGCTCATCCCTACCAGTACTGCCCGCGCAACGACGAAGTTTTCGAACTCTGGAAAGCGATGGCCTCGGAAGTGATGGACGCCTTCCGGGAACACCGCGGTTACTTCCACATCGGCGCGGACGAAGCCGACAATCTGGGTTCCTGCCCGCGCTGCGAACCTCATGGAAAAGCCGAAAGCTATCTCTTCCATGTGAACCGCTGTTTTGATTTCCTGATCGCAAACGGACGCACTCCGATCCTGTGGGACGACATGTTCCGCGATCCCTATTGCAGCCTCGGTCCGGGCGGCGCGGAAAAAATCGTTTCACTGGCCGAAAAGGCCATCCTGAACTACTGGAGCTACGGCTACAGCGGCAACAACAATACCTTCCCATTCATGGCCGAATATCGCCGCCGTGGCGCCCGCATCTGGGGCTCCTCCGCCTTCGCCTCCTGCGACAACTGGGCCGGAAGCATTCCTCATTTGGACATTCGTATCAAAAATATCGACGCCTGGCTCAAGACCGCCATCGAGCACGGACTCGAAGGGATCATCGCCACCGGCTGGTCCCGGATGTCCTCCTCCACCCCTCCGATCGAACCCCGCGAAAATCTCTGGTTCTCCCTGATCTACGCCGCGGAAAGCATGTGGAGCGGACGCACACGTCCCCTCGATGAACTCATCGAAGAGGTCTCCCTCCGTCTCTACGGACGCCTCATGCCCGCTTACCTCCGCCGCGCCGTGATGAACATCGCAAAGAATCCAGTCGTCCTCAACGACGCCCAATACGGGGAATGCGACGATGTCCCGGAAATGGCCCTCCTCCAGTATACCGCGGCCGCCGAATCCCTTTCCCAGCCGCTCTCCATGCTGGTCGCCAACGACCGCATGTTCTATGGACAGATCGGCACCGGACAGCTTCCCGACTATCTCTTCAACGGACGCCGCGCACTGGTCCGTAAATTCAGTGATGATCTGGACAAGCTCGAGCGCGAAGTCCGCCGCTGGATGGCCGAATTCTATGAACCCGTAACCATCGAGGATTTCATCCGCACCCGCTTCGGATACTGCCGTCACTACGCGGAAGATTTTTCCGCACGGCTGGAACAAACCAAACCTTTATGACGGAACTTTGAAATGGACATTTCCCCCCACATCGATTTCACGCTTGATGCCCTGCGCCGAATCCACGACTCGGACCGCTGGTTTTCGTCCGGGCGGATGGCGGACACCTGCCGGACGGTGGAGGAAATCATGGACGAACTCGGCATGACCGGAATCGAAACCCGCACCTATCCAGCCGACGGACGCACGGACTTCGGCGGCTGGCTCATGCCGCTGAGCTGGGACGCCGAAGAAGCCACGCTCGAAATTGTCTCTCCGGAAACGCCTGAACCGTTACTCTGCCGTTACACCGAATTCCCCTGTTCTCTGATGCTGTACAGCCGTCCCGCGGACTTCACCGCGACGGTCGTTTTCGCCGAAGACGCCGCAACCACGGATATTCATGGAAAATTTGTGTTCGCAAACCGGACCTTTCCGGGACTTCTCATCGCGCTGGATTGGCTGACCCGGGGCGCGGCGGGCATCGTCAGCAGCGTCCTCTGCGGCAACGAGTCCCGCCAGCCCGGATTCGAATATCTCCGCGACTGCCGGCAATGGTGCAACTACACACTCCCGCTGTGGCACGTCGAAGGAAATCCGGTCGGATTCTCCCTCACTCCGCGCGAAGGGGAAAAACTGGAAGCCCTTCTGAGGAAAAATCCCGGATTGCAACTGAAAGCGAACGTGCGGACGCGTCTTTATTCCGGCGAACTTCCGATGGTCACCGCTCTCCTGCCCGGCGAGACGGACGGGGAAATCATTCTGACCGGACATCTCTTCGAACAGGGCGCCAACGACAATGCTTCCGGTATCGCACTGTCCCTGGGCATCCTCCGGGCGATGCTCCCCCAAAAACGTCGACGCGGCATCCGCGTATTCTTCACGTACGAGGCGCGGAGTTTTCAGGCCTATCTGCGGAACGCTCCGGAAACGGCGCAAATGACCGCCGGGCTCAACATGGACATGGTCGGCGTCAGCATGGACAAAGTCGTGACACTCGGCTCGAACCGCCCGGTATTCCCCCATTTCGCGGACGCTCTGCTCAAAGATCTCTTCCGTAAGCATCCGGATTATACGGTCCGGGAAACCGATTTCGGGACCATGGACAACTCCCCCGGCGAACCTCTGACAGGGGTTCCCCTCCCCTATCTTCTGCTGGGCAGCGACCCCAATTACCACAAGTCCGGCGATGTGCCCGAACGGATCGATCCGGCTGTGCTCCGGACAATCGGCGACGTTGCGCTGGAATATGTGAATACGCTCGTCAATGCCGGTTATTCCGAAGCAAGGGAACTGGCCTTCATGACTTACCGGGACGAGGAGAAACGCATTGCAGCTCTCCCCGCCAACAAACAGACTTTCGCGCTGGAATTGGCAGGAGAAGCGCTGAATTCCACCCGGCTCCTTCTTTCCGCAGGAGACAGCGACAATGCGGCCGCGCTGGCTCGTTTCACCGGACGCCTTCACCGTCGGCTTCTCCGTCGTTTCCCGACGGACGCGTACTCCGCAATCGCGGAGGAACCCGGTATGGAAATCTTGCGCCGATTGGTTCCGTTAAAATTGTTCCGCGGGTTTTTCTCCTTTGAAAAATATCTGAGCCGTGAAGAAGAATTCCCGAAAGTCCGCCGCCTCTTCCACGGCTGGAACGCCGATGCATGGGTCAACTACGCACTGATGTGGAGCGACGGACGCCGGAGCGCCGCTGAAATTTATCGCCGGTTGAAGGAATGCGGGAAATTCAAAGGTTCTCCGGAACAACTGTCGGACCTGTTGGAATTCATGTCCGCCGAAGGCTACCTCTCTTTGAAGAAAATTTAAATTCGCCATTCTTTTCATGAGCTTGTCATAAGCACGGTTATCCTGTTTACCCGAGACGTTTCTTCCGGAAAAAGAATTCCCGGATTGGAAAAAACGAAACACCGATGCTACTGTATACGCCTGTATTGAAGAACAATCGCAGGGACTATGAAAAAATCGGCATTTCTGACAATTTACGAAACGATCCGGGATGACATATTGTCCGGACGCCGCGGAAAAGGAACCCGTCTCCCGGTTGAAACGGAGATGGCTTCCGAATTCAATGTTTCCATCGGAACCCTCCGCCGCGCCACCGACAAACTTGAGATGGAAGGCTATCTCCGCCGCGAACAAGGGCGGGGTACTTTCGTATCCCTCCCGGAAAATGTTTCCGGCGCCGTCTCCCGCGAAAACGCCTTCGAATACGGCGTGTATCAGGTATTGAGCGAACAGCAGCACCTCGTGGAACTGATCTTCGGGGATGCCCGGAAAAACTTCACGGTGCTGCCCTCTCCGCTGGACATTGCGCCCTCCGTTTCGCCGCTTTACCAGAAATGCTCTATGGTTCAGCTCCCGGTCACGCTGCTCCCTCTGCCGGGGGTTTCCGACTATCTGGCGCCTCTCCCGGAAGACCTGGCACAGGATATTCCGGAGGAACTGCTTCCGGAATGCCGTTCCGTGAGCGGCGAACTACGCCTTCTGCCGATCATCTGCAATCCGACGGTCTGTTATTGCTGGAAACCTGGATTCAAGGCGGCGGGAATCCCGCTTCCGAGTGGCGACTGGGATTTCGATGAATTTTTCGCCCTCTGCGCGTCCCTCAAAAGAAGCGATATGCCCAAACCGTTCATGCCCCAGATGAACCTCGAACTGCTGTATTCGTTTCTGTTCCGGCACTTCGGCGGCGGTCTGTTCACCGGTTCCGGACGACCGTGGCTTCCGGAGGATTCTTTCACAAAGACCGTCGAAACGCTCCGCCAGATGGAGGCGAAGGGGTTGCTCACCCATCCGTATGAATACACAGGGGGGCTTCCGGAGTTCTTCAACAAGCCCCGGATGCAGCTCTCTTTCTACGGTCCTTGGCCGACCGGCATGGCCGAACGTCCGAAAGACTGGCATATCTGTTCCCTGCCTGAAGACAGTCTTTCGCAGGTCGTGTTCGGTCTTGGAATCCCCTACAACGCACCGGCCTCTGATGCCGCCCTCGAACTGCTTCGTTCGCTTTCGGATCACCGGCTGAAAAATCTGGTCAAATGCGCTCCAGCCTCCCTCACAACCCGGAAGATGTGGGTATCAAAACTGAAGATGGATCACGGAGAAGTCTTTCTGAAACCTTCCGGGAAGGAAAGCGTCCTCTCCGGAAGGTTCGGATTCGAGCTCTGGAAAGAGGATTTTTCCGCGCTGATGAATGATGCCGTCACCGGAGTTCTCCCGGCAAAAAAGGCGCGCAAGGAAATTCTCCGGCTCCTTCAGAAAAAACGGATTCATACGGCAAATTCCAATTATTTCGCATAATTTTTTTCAAAAAGACTTGACAAGAGCAAAATAAACTTTATATTTATCCACAGAAACATATATATGATATACATGAATTTAAGGAGAAAATAATATGATCGCCCCACGGAAAAATTTCACATTGATCGAACTCCTCGTTGTGATAGCCATCATCGCCATCCTTGCCGGGCTTCTGCTGCCCGCCCTGAACAAGGCCCGTGAAAAAGCACGCCGCATCCAGTGCACGAACAACCTCAAGCAGATCGGACTGCTTCACAGTTTCTACCAGTCCGACTATCAGGAGTACGTATGCCCCAGCAACTGCAAATGCAACGGGTGCGGATACTGGTATAATGCGCTGTATGCTGGAAACAAGAAGATCAGCCAAACAAACTTCACCTATTGTCCTTCCGACACCCTCGGGAAACCCGCCGGGCGGGCATCCTCTTATGCACAGAACACAACGACCGGATTTCACGGGTCCGTCGTGACTTTGTCGGATCACTACAGAGTCAGCCAGTTCAAATTTCCAAGCCGCTATTTTCTGCTCACGGATGCAACCAACGTCTATCAGGCATTCTCGGAAGCGTCCCCTTATAATACGGTCGGAATTTATCCGACCAAGACGGGAACGGGCGCTGTTCCCCTGCCCGATCCGCAGAGGCATGACAAACAGGTGAATGTCCTTTATTTCGGCGGTCATGTCTCGCCGCGGGACTACCGTTTTCCAGTCACGAAAAACGAGGGCGGATATCTGCTTTGGCTCCGTTCCGGCGTTGATGGATATTGATCAATAAATCATGCAATATTGGAGACCCTTCATGAACAGATTCTGGAAATGTTTTCTTCCCGCATTTCTTGCCGCACCTCTGAGCCTTTCCTCGGCGGAAGGCGTGAAAGTGTATTTCTACCCATCCCTCATCCATGACGATTCGAGAACTTCTTTTTATTCCGACGCGCCGACGATGCTCACAGCATTGTTCTATTATACAGGAGAGAAACCGGTCAGGGACATTGCCTCGACAAACAAAATGTTCATCGAGGTTCCCGAATCGCTGAAACTGGAGGAAAGCGGCCTCATGGACCGCTGGAAAGGCGACTGCCGCTTCACAACTTCATTCCAGACGCAGAAAGTCCGCAAGGGAAATCAGCCGTATGTGCGTTACGAAATTCCTCTCGTCAACAATGCCCTCCAGCCCGTTCTGAAAAAACCTCTTCCGGGCGGCATGTTCGGCGCAACCCCGAACAATCTGATCAATCTGTCCTTCCGCCCCGAAAAGGGACTCCCCCGCACTTTCGATCTCCACTGGGAGATTCAAGGAAAGTATCCGCAGGGCGGAACGATCCCGTGTTTTCTCGTCGACTTGAGAAAACAGTCCGAAAAACCGCTCCGGACTCAAACCCGCGCCCACGTTCCGCTACCCTCCAATGCATGGTCCGACACCATGCTGGACGAATATGCGAAATTATGCAAACGCATCGGAATCAGTCATGTCAACACCCAGCTTCCCGACGGTCCGAACGAAGGACGTCGCAAAATCTTCGACCGCTACGGATTCCGCTTTTACGGCGGAGGCTCCATGATGCACGTCCTGAACGGATTCGGAAACCGGACCTGTTCCGATAACAAAAAAGACTATCTTGTCGGTCTGAACGGACGCAATGCCTATGGGTCCGACAGCCACGCCTATCATCTGCGGTTGTTCTGTCCGACGGCCGCGGTGACTCCGGGCCGCTATCCCTGTGAACTTTACAAAAAAATCTTGAAAACGGAACAGGAACAGGGCACCACGGAACTGGACATCGACATAGAAGCACAAATATGGATGCTCTGTTTCTGCGACGAATGCCGTGCATGGTTTTACCGTTTCGCCCGTGTAGCGGATGAAAAACTGCCTCCCCTCGAACTCCTGCGGAAATATCCGATGGAATGGTATAAATTCCGTTCCGAACAGACCCGCAAAATCTACGAGATGCTCAAACAGAACGCGCCCGGAATGCGGGTCGGAGCCAATACGATTATTCATGACTTCGAAAAAGACCTCGGCGACCTGAAATACGGATATTGTCACTTTGCCGAAGATCCGCGGCTCTTCGGGAATTCCATCGACTACATCCTGGCCGACACCCTTGTCGGCGGCGTCTACGATCCGGTTTCCGTGGATGTCCTGCGCCGCAATTCGGGCAAGCCGATCATCGCGGTGGCGGGTTCCTCCTATTGCGTCGGATACGATTGGGGAGTCATGCCGGGACGCCGCATGACGGCGGATATGACGGGAAACAATTACGGGTATGAGAACCGGTCAGCCATGCACAAATTAAGCATGCTGCATCTGGCTGCCAGCGGAGCGTCCGGCCTCCAGTTTTCCTTCGAGGAGCCTTCCGTCGCCCAGTCTTCCATGGAAGCCCTTCAAATTCTCTCGAAAGTGGAGGACTGGTACCTGGACGGCGTCCGCGCGGATGAGTCCGTGCAATGCGCCGACCTGACGAAGGACGAAAGTCCGTGGCTGAAGGACAAATCCCGCATCCGGGGCGGAGTCTGGAAACACTACTACGATCAATATTGCGGCAAAGTCCAGTACCGGGTCCACAAACTGCCCGGCTCCCTCCTCCTTTCCCTCTTCAACTGGGATCCGTTTCAGGAAAAGGAATGGCATATCCGGCTGCCGGACGCGGGAAAAGTTCCGCTTTTCCTGACCGATCTGGAAAGCAACAAGGCATTTCTGGATGGACAATCCCCACGGTGGAACACTGACGACCTGAAAAAAGGATTCATCGTAAAAGTGCCAGCGGCCGGATTCCGCTTCCTGCTTCTCTCGGAAAAACAACCGGCAACCGCCGGTTCGGAATCCCTTGTTCCGGCGGATACGGAAGCCGCTCCTTACGATCAATACGGCTGGCGGACCGGCGGACAGCTCGATATACGAAAACTGATGGAGGAAGGGATCAAACGCCCGCTCAAACAGCTGGAACTCTATGGAAATCTCAAGGAGTCTCCGGCACCCCGGAAGGAAGCCGCGCGCAGCGGTACGATTCCCCTGCCCTTCCTACTGGATACGGCACAACCGCAATCCGGCGTCGCCTTCTATGGAAAAACGGAATCCGGCCTCTGGCTATCCGCTGAGAAATACTGTTTCGCGGACTTCCGGCTCGGAAAACCTGAAAAGGCGGTACGGATCGAAATCGAACTCAAGGGAGAAAAGGATGCCGCTTTCGGGCTGGCACTCTACGAAGAAAACAATAACGCCCCCGGAAAACGTCTGGCAATGCCTGCCTGGGGAACGCCGCCCCTGACCGGCGATTTCACCCTCAGTGTTTGGACCCTCGCAAAGGAACAGCTCTCCGGGCAGACACGGCTTCTTTTATACAATTGTTCCAAAAAAGGACAGGTCATCATCAAATCCATTCGAATCGAGGTGGAAAAATGAGGGAGCGAATCCGGATTCTTCTGGATAAAATTCTGGAGTTCGATGAAAAAAATTACGATCCCGGAATGAAACTGCTGGGACGTTTCGATCCCGCTTTCTATCCGCCGGAATATCTGAAGGAACATTTCGGAGACCTGAAGGAGAATTCGCTTCACCCCTACCGGGAATCGCTCTACTATGCGCTTTCCCTGCTGTTCGACGGCAGGGAGGTAAAACGAGCGGACGACATTCTGAAGACCTTCCTTGCCCATGCCGTCACACCGGAAGGAGATACCCTCTGGTTCGCGGAGGAAAAACATCTGCGCGACCGCAACGGCAACTTCTTCAATGCTTCTGCGCTGATTCAGATGGAAGCCCACTTCGGTACGGTTCTGCCGGAAGAAACATTGAAGGATCTGCGCGAAGTCCTGCGGAATCTCCATCCGCGCTTCGTCGAGGAACGGGCCGCAGGAAGCCTGACTTATGTCAATCCCCAGCTCGGACGGGCCGCCATGTGCTGCATGATTGCCGAACGGCTGAACCTTCCCGCGTTTTCCGATGATGTGAAGGAATTCGTCCAATATGCGGAATTCCTGCTGAAAAACGGGGTCAATGAAACCCTGACTCCCGCCTATTACGAAGTGGATGTGTGGATTCTCTTCGGACTGTTGAGCATTACAGAAAATCAGACGATCATCGAATACTCGAAACGTCTCCTCAATGAATTGTTCCTGAAACAGCTCCGCTTTTTCGGAGACCGTTTCCCCGTGCCTTTCCGCCGGGGTTACAACGGCCATTACCGGACGAAAAATACGCACTCGCTTCTGGCATACGTCCTCGGCTGGACGGATTCCCTCCATCTGGATTACCAGCATACATCTCCGTTTGTCTGCCACAAGGCTCTGGAACGCTTCCCCGAACTGGAAACGGCCCCCGAAACCGCATTGCCGCGCTCTCTGAAAACTACGATCTACAAGGACTGTGCAGCCTTCAGTTTTCTGACGGAGAATTTTTCGCTGGGATCGTTCAATCACTATCCATGCGAAAGTATCGTCTGGCAGACGGTTTCGACCGGCGGTTCCGGGTGGCAGGACGGCGTGGTTTACCTGACCTTTCAGAACGAGGCGGAAAGTTCCGGCATTCTGAGACTGGAAGCGGTCGATGCCGATGGCAAACTCCAGACGCATCCGTTTTCCGGCGATTTCACGCTCGGAAAAGCGTTCCGGCTGTATCCGTTCCGCAGTTTTCCGCCCGAACCGCAAGTCCGCTGCCGGCAGTCGGCGAACAGGCTGCTCTGTCTTTTCAAAACGGACCGGATCGATGCGGTCCTGCGACGTTTCGGGTTCAACTTCCACTTTTCGAGAGTCGGAAAAAATGACAGAAAAACAGCATCCGGGGCCTTGCTGCTCACGATCGGAAACGAGATTGTCCTTCTTCAGCCGCTCAAACGGGTGAACATGGCAGGCTCCACCCTGCTGAAAGGGGACTGGACCGCGCCCTGTCTCTCGATCATTTCCAATGGGGATGACCTGGAGTGCCGGATGGACCATTACGACGGCCTCCCGCAAAGTTTCGTCCAGAATCATGTCTCCGGCGGATTCTATCTGGAAGTTCTGGAAGGAAAAACGCTGGATGAAGCGGAACAATATGCCGGAAAAATCCGCATCACGGATGAATTCGTCTCCGACCGCTGCAACGGACACATCGACGAACGGGACGCGATCCGCAAAGTCACGGTCTCCCTGCCGGACGGCGAAATGCGGATGGAATGGAACCATTATACAAACGAGTGCTGCTGAACCCATGAAAACCTATACATCCGCCCTCGTCGGCGTGACCGGATATGCGCTCTGTCACTACACCAATCTTCTCCGGGAATCGGAGCGCGGACGCACGAAAATCCTTGGGGCGGTCATCATCAACCGGAATGACGCCGCCCCGCAGGTGGAACGCCTGAACGAACTCGGCTGCCGCATCTTCGACACGGCCGACGAACTTTTCTCCGAAATGAACGGCAAAATCGATCTGTGCTGCATCCCGGTCGGCATCCCGTACCATGCGAAATTCACCTGTGAAGCCCTGAAAGCAGGTGCGAACGTGCTGGTGGAAAAACCGCTGGCGCCCACTATGGCGGAAGTGAAAAGGATCCTGTCATTGGAGGAGTCCCAGAAACGGTTCGTCGCCGTCGGATTCCAGTTCTGCCACAGCCGTTCCACCCTGCTTCTGAAAAGACGGATTCTCGCCGGAGAATTCGGGCGTATCGTCTCCATGAAAACGATCGGTCTGAGTCCGCGCGGAGACGACTATTACAACAGGAATCCCTGGGCCGGGAAAAAGACACTCTCGGACGGCACACCCGTGATGGATTCTCCGTTCGGCAACGGGATGGCGCATCAGCTTCACATGGCTCTGTTTCTGGCGGGAGAGACGGAGGAAACCTCGGCTATGCCGCACTCCGTTTCCGCACGGCAATACCGCGCGAACCCGATCGAAAGTTGTGATACGTCCGTATTAAGAATCATTCTGGAAAAAGGGGTCCCGCTGCTCTGCTGCGGCAGTCATGCCGCCGATGTCAACCATGATCCCGAACTGGTGATCGAATGTGAAAAAGCACGTCTCTGCTGGACCTACCCGGCCTGTCATATCCTTTTCGGGAATGGACGTTCCGAGACAATCGAAAACGATTCAAACGAAGTTCAATACGAAAATCTGTATGAATCGCTTTACCGGCGGCTTTGCGGAGAGGACTCATTTCTATGCACCGTCCGGAACGCCGCCTCGCATTCCGCCTGCATCGATCTGGCTTTCAAGGAGGAACGGATTCTCGATTTCCCGCCTGAAACGATCACGTATGATCCGGACAGGAAAGTCCGGACGGTGCGCGGTCTCGGTGCGGCAATCCTGAATGCCTGGGAAAAAGGACTTTTCCCTCCGCCCCTGTCCGGAATCTGATAAGGTTCCGAGACAGAGCAGAGGCGTTGCCCCGTATCAGAGATAGACGATTTTTCCGGTGTCTTCGGATTCCTCGGCCGCGAAACAGTGACGCATGGTTTCAAAAGCATCCTTGGAAGGCACTTCCGGCGGAAGTCCGCTGGCGACCAGTTCGATGATGCGGAGGTTCTGTCCGTGGGTATTGTGGATCCACACCTGATCGTCTTCCTTCGCATAGCGGACTGTCTCGACGATCGTGCTGACCTGCCGTTCGGGGGAATCCGTGAACTCCCAGCGGCGGATGCGCCGGCGGAATACGTCGGTCTCGATCGCGCCTTTCGTTCCGATGACGTGATACTGAAGGACATGACCGTCATCGGACTGTTTTTCCAGCATCTCCTGAAGCGGGTCTTTCTGGTAGGATTCGCCGATATACATGATAAAATTGAGCACGCCGACACCGCCGCCCTGGAACTTCGTCATGATATTGTGGTTGTCGCGATGGCGGAAGTATTCGACGACTTTCGGGGCGGAAAGGGAATAAACGCTTTCCGCATTTTTCCCGAAGAACCAGCGCTGGAGATCGATGTAATGGGAAAGTTTCTCGCCGATCAGAAAACTGCCGGTACCCAGACTCCGCCAGGTGTTCTTGTTGTGGAATTCACTGCAAAAATAACGGGTCTGAATATTGACCGGAGTTCCGATCAGGCCTTCGTCGATCCACTTTTTCGCCGTCATGTATATGCGGGAGTAATGGAGCTCGAAGCCGATCTGGAGGAAACCGCCTGTTTCGTGCTGGACACGGATGAGTTCACGCGCCTCGTCGAGTGTGTCGCCCATCGGTTTTTCGCACATGACCGCCTTGCCTGCCTTGAGGGCGGCGGTCGCCAGCGGAACATGCGCCGCGTTGCTGGCGGCAATCGTCACCAGTTTCACGGAGGAATTGTTCAGAATCTCTTCCAGAGAGGCGGGAATGATTCCGAGTTCCGCGGAGCGGGCTTTTGTCCGTTCCGGAGTCGCATCATACCCGTAAATCTTGTCGACATACGGCGAAGCTTTCGCAGCACCGGCATGAGTTCCCCCCATGCCTCCGATTCCCAGAACAGCCACATCGATTTTTTTCATTGCAGTTCCTTGAACAAATTATTTCTTATTTAAAGTCATCCAGACCTTTTCTGTCCATGGTTTTCTTGAGATCATCCAGCTTCTTCATGAGATTCGAAGCGGCGGAAACATCCTTGCGCTTCACAATGTCGGCGAATTCCTTCTCGAACTCCTTGAGCCGGACGGGATCGACTCCGAGAGTCGCGGCTTCCTTGACGGTCTGTTCGAAACCTTTCGTATCGAGTTTCGGTTCCCAGTCGATCTTTTCCATGAAGGACTTGACGGCGTCACCGTCTTCGCCGAGGAAACGGGTGACCGCGTCATCGGCCGCCTGATCCGCAAAATAACCGAGAGCGAAGAAGAACACGTTCTCGTCTTTTTTCGGGAAGAACTGAATCAAGACGGCGCCCGGGCTTTTCGGAGAAACGATCTTCACGAACTGCCCCGGATTGAAAACAATCATATTTCCGTAGCGGTCTTGCACGAATTTATTGAAAAGAATCATGTATGGCGACGCGGGCACGAATTCAGCGGCAGACCGGGAGGTGCAATAACGGTTTTCGCGGGTTGCAATATAACGTTCACGTTCCTTCGGTGTATTGGAGTTGCCGGGATACGCGCTCAAGTCCAGACGCCACGGCTGGAAATCCTTCGCCGTAACGCGCATGAAAATCCATTTTTTGTGCGAAGGAAACTGGATCATGCGCATTTCCAGTCTTCCGCCGTTTCCGGATGGAATGACGATGTCGGCGGCAGCGGCACCGCCGGACTGCACCATGGTGACGCTTTCAGGCATGTATTCGCGGGGAATATTGATCGCACGCTTGTCCATCCGGTAGCAGGCAAAGAAATCCCAGAGGTTCCAGCCGCCGTTGGAGCTTGGCGGACGCCCGAACTCAAGGCCGAGGAAGTAATCGCCCCATTTCTTCTGGACGGGCGTCTTGCCGTCCTCAGTGAAATGGGACAATGTCAGCACGCCTTCATGGAAGTAGAGTTTGCGGGTTATTTCCGTCAGATTCCGGGTGGAATCTCGCTTCTCCTGAACATCACAGCGAGGCTCCGCGAAAAGTCCCGCGTGAAACATCACGCAGACAGCGGCGGAAAGGATGATCTTTTTTGTCATGGGAACACCTCAAAACTGCCGGTTTTACGGAGGCCGGTGGCAACATCCGAAAGAACGGCTTTCCAGCGTCCGGCGGGTTCATTGTAAGCAATGCGGATGACAGGCGCCTTCTCCATTCGGTCGAACACGAAGGTCCGGCGGCTCTGTCCGGCGGGATCGGTAAGTTCAAGGCAGTAAACGCGCCCGGAGACCAGGGACGGACCGGAGAAGGCGAGACATTCGCCCCGTGCGCCCCCGGCAATGGAGAAATCCGGCGACTTCTGCTTTTCGGGGAAGACACCGTAACAGAGGAACGGCGTCTTTGCGAAGTCAAGGGTCAACATGTTCCCCTCCCCGGCAAATCCTTCACCGCAGAGATAGAAGAAACGTTTTCCGGGAAGAGCGATCCGGCATTTCTCGCCGAGACGCGCGGGCGGCAAGGTGGCGGCAATCACGTCGAAACCGTTACCATGGCGAATCCGGATCACGGCGTTCTCGTCAAGTCCGGGTGAAACTTTGTAGGTCGGTGCGGGAAGAAAGCCATCGATAAAACGGTCGAACGGCGTGGACTTGTCGGCGGTATTGGCGGCGCTGGAGAGCATGAAGTTCAACAGTATCGCTTTTCCCTTGCCGTATTTCCGTTCGGCATAGTTTCCGGCGCTTCCGCTGAGCGCGGCCTTGAATCCGGGGACGGAAACCGGTTTGAGTTCCGGCTTCTTCGCGTCGCCGAAGCCGAGCTTGCCGAAAAGTGCTTCCAACGGATTGGATTCACGCGTGCGGAGATTCTCGTTCATCAACGCAGGGTTGACATCCGCAATCAAGGTGCCGCCGTTCTTCACGAAATCGAGCAAGGCAGTGCATTCCCTGTCGCTCAAGGCGGAAGCGCCGCAGAGGAATACCACTTTGGCCTTTTTGAGGCGGTCCAGAGTCCGGGCGGAGATGAATTCGAATCCGCGTCCGTTCCGGTAGGCGTAACGGATCAGGGGTGTCAGGCCGTCTGTCGGATTGACACAAGCCTCGTTCACCTTGCAGGCAAGATTCGAGGGATGGCTCCAGTAGAAATAGACACCTTCGCCGGACATCGGATTGCGGATCAGGAGCTGGGCAAGACCGTTCCGGAGACTGTCAAAATAAGGAAGGTAGCGCTTGACATAATCCGCGATCGTCATATCGCAGCCGAACGCGCTGTGATTGCTCCCGATCTGGGCGGAGAACCAGGCATTGCCGTTCACCGTGCCTCGGACTAGGTCGCCGAGAAGAGGCATCGGATAGGCGCCGCGTCCGCCGTGACTGCCCGGATATCCGCCCCACCAGAGCATGCGGACACGGTCACCGCCGAAACTCCGGAGGACTTCATCCTCGACCGTATCGCTGTAGGGCCCCCAGTATTCGAGCGGCCCGATGGTTTTTTCGAGGTCGCCGGGAACACTGCCCTCCGCACCGACCAGCGCGCCCGGATCGTGTTTCCGGATTTCATTGGCGAGGAACGCGTGACAGTCCGCATACATGGTTTCCATGTAGGAGCGATGGTCGCCCCACGCGGGATAATTGGCGGAATCACGAGCGATTTTCTGCGGAATGTGGGGCACTTCGCTGAAATCTTTATAGGAAGTTCGCCAGTTGTGATTGAGCTGATCGATCGAACCGTATTTTTTGCGCAGGAATTCGCGGAAATACTTGAGGTCGGAAGGACCGTAGCCGCCCGAAGTGTCAACAAAGTTTTCATCACCGAGGTTGTAGATCGCGGGACCGTATTTGGGTAGGTTGGTCATGCGGTATTCGATTCCGGCCTTCCAGAGTTCCTGAACCTCGGGACGGTAGAAGCACTGATCGCCGCCAAGGATTTCCGTGTCTTTCATGCGGTCCTTCGGAAGGAAGAACCAGCTGTATTGAGCCACGCCGTCCGTCTTGCTCTTCTGGAAGCCGATCCGCACCACATACGGGACTATTTTCTGATTCAAAATCGCCATGTCACGGGCATTTTTTCCGTCGGGCGACGGATGGGTCAGACCAAGATTCCAGCCCAGACGATCCAGCAGCTGCGGGGCAAAAAGAATGCCGTTCATGCCGGACAGCGTATCCCAGCCAAGCTGCGGATAATCATCCAGAGCACGGGTCGGGAAGAACACAAGCTGTTCCTCCATCGCGAGCGGGCGGCCGTCCGGATTGAGAAGAGTCACGCGGACCGTTCCCGCAATCGTGGGAATATCCGATTTTGCCACGGCGAAATCCACCTTTTGGGTCCCCTGCTTCAAAGGAAGGTCCTTGCGGAAGAAAATGCGTCCATAGGGAGAATCAACCAGTTCGACGCGGAGTTTTCCGTCCGCCGGGGCGGGCTTCTCGAAAACCGCATTGCCCTGAAAATGCTGTTCGCGGACCACCTCCGGAACTTTGATCCGGATCGCCCCTACAGGCGATGCCTCCGTAATTTTGCTGACGCGGTATCCACCGTTTCGCCCGATTTCATCCTTGTAAAGGGTACCAGCGCAATAAGGAGGCGCCACGATGTTGTTAAAAGAATCGCGCACGCGCACGACCGGGGCTTCGGGTTCGGTTTCGCGTCCGGCGGCGAAACGGGCGGCAAGGCCGGTCAGCGCGATGGCGTTTTCATATTGGCTGCGCCAGGTGTTTCCAATGGGAATCGGGCCGGTCAGGGTCAAATCCTGAGGAATGGAGGGCGCTCCGAAGGCAAGATGAACCACACGGCCCTTTCCGACTTTCCATGCTTTCAGGACGGTTTTCTCATTGGGAAGAGGGAATCCGTTCAGGAAAGCGGGAGAAGGCAGTTCCTCCTGATAGAGTTTTTTGTAGGGAAGTTTCCGGAATCCGGTCGGCTGGACGATCAGAAGTCCCGCGCCGTCACGCACGGCGGAGAGAATTTTGAACTGGGCGTCCTCTGGAAGCCTGGTGAAATCAAAGTTGCCGATGACATAGAGGTCGCGCGGAATCCCGAGCTTCTCCGCCAGTTCGCGTTTCTTTTCGAGAACGGTCGTTCCCGCGATGGCGCTTTCATACATGTCCTCCACGGCAAGGTTGGCATGATTCGGCGTCAGGAGATAATCCGCTTTCAGTGGAATACGCTGTCCGAGTTCGACGGCGTCACGCGCACCCGAACGCGAAAGAATGAACAGGACACGGACCGGATTTTTGTCCGGCTGTACAAAGAATTTGTGGTGCGGCGTGACGTATTCGTCCGTGAGATTGTTGAGGAACCCGCCGTCGTGGACGGCCAGGACCGGCAGGGTCAGGAGCGCGGACAGGAAAGCGGACAGTATGTGTTTCATGGATTCTCCCTTGTTGAACGGATCAGAGGCCGACGATCGTGTAGGTGGAACTGGTGGGATTCAGCGGAGTGTCGCCGCGGACGAAATAAGTATTACCGCGAGTCGCCACACCGATGGACGGATAGGATTCGTAGCACGGAACCTGACGTCTTCTCAATTTTTCCAGATGGCCGTCGAAAAAGACCCCGTTCGCCTGACCCGAATGATTGAAGGCGGGATTGTCGACCCCGTTGTTCGTCGCCATGTTCGCCAGCGTCGAAGTGCGGCAGTTGAAGGTGCCGTGACCGTAGTTTTCAAGCATCAGACACCCGCGCGAAGCAAAAGGAATCCTTGACAGAGGACGGTTCTTTTCGATGACGAACCAGCCGGAGGTAATGCCGTCGATCGCAATCACGTTGCTGCCATAAAGGGTTCCGACCCATGAAGCGCCGTTGAGAGCTTTGAGTTTTTCAGGAAGCAGCGTCGGACAGAGGAAAAGGTTGGGGTTGTATTTATTGCCAAGATAGTGCTTCGCCAGATAACTCTGATAATACCACTCCTGAACACTGCTGTTTCCGCCGTAACTCTTGTAGGGCGAAGGAAGCAGATCCTTGTAGTCGCCCGCGTAGAGAAGATGGAGATGCGCCACCTGCCGGATCTGACTGCCGCACTGGATTGTCCGGGCCGATTCCCGCGCCCGGTTCAGCGCCGGAAGAAGCATTCCCGCAAGGATGGCGATGATCGCTATGACTACCAGGAGTTCGATCAATGTAAAAATTTTCCGCATGATTCCAGTCCTTTCCATAAAGTATGTTTCAGTTGAAGTTCCGTTCCAGATCGAGTTTCCATTTCAGTTTCTCCAGATTGGAGGCCAGCGTATCCAATTCCTGATACCGGGACAGAGAGAATCCGGCCGCTTTTGAGTTTTTTTCGCCGTCGGACACAAACTTCGCGCGCTCGGAGCCCAGTGATCCAGAAGCGTTTTCCGTCGCTTTCAAAAGGGAATCGACCCGCCGCTGTTTTTCTCCGATCAGATCGGAAAGCAAAGCGGTGCGGATTCCTTTTCCTTCATCGTAAAGGAGGGTTCCATCCAGTTCCATGCACCATGGCGGGGCGACCCGTTTCGCAAGGATTTCCCGGGTGCGCTTCGCCGAAGAAGTCTCGCCCGGAGCGAGGAAGGAGAGAAAACCGAAGTTGCCGGTCGAGACATAATTTCCACCGGGAGAAGAGGTGACTCCCTGGAATTTGTCGGTGCTCCAGGCATAGCGGACATGGCAGAAACGCCAGACGTCTCCGGACCGGGCCGGAGCGCCCAGATCCTCCCACGGAAAGAAAGCTTCGATCGTCCAGCGGTCGGAATCGACGGAGACAGCGGCGTTCCAGCCGTTCCCGTTCCATTCGTTGAGCGTGACGGCGCCGTCAATCCGCCTCATGTCTCCCTGAACTCCGCGTGCGCTGACGATGAATTTGGCGAACCCGATGGCGTTGCCGCGACAGTCGATATAGATTTCCGCGCAGTCGTCGGTCCAGAGCTGTGGATTGTCACGGTCGGTCATGATCCGGCGAATCTTTTCCGGCTGTGTTTCATAATTGGTGATCCCGAGATAAATCCCGCGCGAATCATAAAGGAAACGGCATTCGGTCCGCAGGACTCCGGGTTTCGGGTTCGGCTTGAAATACTCGTAATAGCGCGTATGCGCCGGAGTAATCTTCCAGCAGGGATCGTCCAGTTTTCCGTCGAGTTTCGGCGCGGAGTTCGTGAACACGGCATCGTCGCAAGAAACTTCGCGAAGCGTTTCCGAGGCATGCGCGGAAATTCCGCAGACAAACGCCGAAAAAAACAGAAGTCTGGCAAACATTCTCATCGAATGGGCTCCCCTTTATGATTATAAACCTCAGACGTAAATTTCAATGAACAGGGCTTGAAACAAGGAAGATTCAACAGCCGGGCGATTTCCTTTCCCATTTTCCGGAGCGGAAATTCCGAGTAAAAGACATTCTCACCGGAGGGACGGCTGTTTCTCTGCAGAAGGTCGAACACGCCGACGGGACGTTCCCAGCCGGCCGCACACAAGCTTTCATAGAGAAAGGCGTCCATCGTCAGGAGCCCGTCAAATTGATGCCTCTTTTGCATCTCACTAAAATCGGACGGAGAAATCACTTTTGTCAGCTCAGGCAGCATCGTAAGGTTGGCAAGAGGCAATCCCGCCTCCGCAAAGGCTCTGGCAAAGCCTCGGAGCATGGGCGACTCTTGTTCCAGCAGAATTTTTGCCGCCCCTGCCGGACGCCGACAACCTCTGCGGATCAGTTCCCACATCATCCGGTATGCCACTGTTTCCTGATCCTTTTCCCCGACAAGCCAGCGGGAAAACGTCTGTTGATTCTGCTTGACCTGATAGGTGCCGTCATGGATGAACCCCACGCGGCATCCGCTGTTGATGAGGAAAGGAAATACTTTCGAAAACCAGAAGCCCATCATGATCACACGCCCGGAAGAATGAATATTGAAGAGCTTGCTCAAGTCGATGTCTTCCGAATTGTTCGTTGGAGAAATGGCGGGCGTTTCTACTTCACAATTCAGCTCAAGCGCCGCCTCGATCACCCCGCCGAGCACTTCCGTGACAAAGTGCTGCGCCACACCGAATTCTCCGGCACATGGCAGCAGAAAGGTGATCTTGTTCCGCCGGACAGCCTCACTCACATAGGTGCCGTGACCACGGACCCGCTTCACGAGGGACTCCTGTTCCAGAGAGTCCAGCGCCCGGCGGAGAGTCCCGCGCGATACGCCCAGCGAAACAGACAGTTCCTCTTCCGCGGGCAGAAGCTCGCCGGGACGGTATTGACGGTTCAGGATGCCTTCCCGCAATTTCTTGTAGAGATTCTGGCTTTTGATTGGGCTTTTCATTTTTTCTAAAATATACCTACGGTTTCTTTAAGTATATTATAAGTCGAAAAAATGAATTTGTCAAGGGAATGAATGCTGAAAATCCGACATTTTTTCAGGTTTACCTCTGTCCTTCATACCGCCGCCGCTCGCGGTTTCGAACCGGCAACTTTCTTCGAAGCTCTCCTCAATGTTTCCAGAAACGCTTCCATCCTTTTCTCCTGATTTCTCCAAAAGTCTCACTGCCGCCATACCTTATGCGGTAAAATAATGATTCAGAAAACAGAGGATGGAATTGTTTTCAGCCCGCAGTGGCAAGGAAGATAAATCGCCTGTCTGATCGGGTCGATCCTGAGAGGCAAGATTCCCGGCAGCGTTCCGGGATCAGTTGGCTTTCCGCAGAGTGAAACGGAAGGTGCTGCCGACGCCGGGGGTGCTTTCCACTTCGATTTCCCCGCCGTTTTTGCGGATCAGTTCGCGGCATAGCGACAATCCCAGTCCGGTTCCGCGTTCGCCGCCGGTTCCCGGGGTGCTCTTGTTATGGACGAAGTCGAACAGTTCCTTCAGGCGTTCCGGAGCGATGCCGACACCAGAATCCCTGATGGCGACCGTGACGGTGTTTTCCGCCACTGCGGCGGAAACTTCAACCCTGCCGCCGGCAACCGTGAACTTTACTGCGTTGGATGCGAGATTCCGGACGATGGTCATAATCATATTGCGGTTTGCGTTGACAACAACATCCGCAGCGCATTCCACTGTAACCGCTATATTTTTCTTTCTGGCCTGTATCTCGATTCCCGACAGACTTTCTTTCAAACAATCGAGCAGGGGAAAATCAGCGAAAACACAGTGAATTTCCGACATCTGACTTTTGGCCCAGTCGAAAAGGTGATCCAGCAGCTGCAGGGTGGACTCCGACAGTTCCCGCTGATCCGCAAGATACTCGCTGGCCTCATCCATCTCCCCGGCTGCCAGACTGTCCTCGGTCATGATTGCAAGCTGGACAAGATTTCCAAGCGGAGAACGGAGGTCATGGGCAATGATGGAAAAAAGCTTGTCCTTGGACGCATTGATCTGGATCAGCCTGGCATTCTGTTCGATCAACTGCTGATGCTGCTTCTCGATCTCGTTTTTCTGTTCGATATTGCGGTCCTTGAGTTCCAGTTCGACATGGAACATGTCTTCAAGTTTCCGGCGGTAGGAATTGATGATTACATAGACCAGAATGATTACAATGACGGTCACCAGGCCGCATAAAACCAGATTGAGCAATAAGGAGTGGAAGATATTCCGAAGTGCGTGCGCATCGGATTTGCTCACTACAAGAATCCAGTCGAGTTCCGGAATATATCGGGTGTTCACATAAAATGTTTTGCTGTCTTTTTTATATTCCAGACTGGCGGAACTGGTGCCAAGGACTTTAGCGGCAATCGAAGAGAGCCCGGGAATATCCTTGATGTCTTTGCCGTCATTGTTGTCGGTGGAAAGGATGACTTTTCCTTCCGGCGAGATGAAATTGACGATCCGGTTGAATTTCTTATGATAGCTTTCAATGATCTTCTTGACATCCCTGACCTGCAGTCCGACACCGGTTGCACCGATATATTTCCCGTTGAAATCGAAGACCTTCTGGTTGACGAAAATCGTCATGGCATATTGGTTGGCCTGATCGGGATCGACATTGATTTCACGGTCGCTTTGCATCTTGCGGACACGGAAATACCAGCGATCCTGCGGATCACCTTCTCTGACGGTTTTCAGAATACCTTTGGACTGATAGTAGCGCCGAGTTTTTTCAGAAACGAAAAAGCTGGTGAAGGTATTGTATTTGCGCTGGGTTTCGAACAGGAACTGGGTAATCAGACCCGTTTCCTTTTCTCCGTCGATAACCCAGTTGCGCAGAAACGAATCGTTGGACATCAGAGATGAAATGAATACAGGCGGGAGGATATCCCGCTGGATTTCGGAGTATATGTTGTCGCTGGTAAGCGGCAGCTCATCATTGATGATCTGGTTGCGCAATGCCTGGCGGGACACCCGGTAACTGATCCAGCTGGTCGCCGAAAATCCGACGACAAGCAGCAAGCTCAGCACTATTAAAAGTTTGAAAGTCTGTTCTTTTTCTTTCATGATCTCGGTGCACGTAACAAATTCCTGAAAATCCTCCGGATTACTTTTACGCTCAACGGGCGATGCAGGCCTTTGTTTCTGTCTGCCATGCTTCATCAAGTTTTCAATCAGCAAAACGGTGGAGACTCGCAACAGCGAATCTTTATTTAGCTGATAATGTAATGCCCCCTGCTCACTTTTTCAATTCCCTGTTTTGAAATTCCGGCATTTATCAGTGAACTGTCAGGGATAACGGAAAATGTTGCAGCTAGCAATACTCATACCGCCATCCCTGAAAACAGGCCAATGGTTCAGGCAACCTGAACATGAACGTCAACCGGGATTCCAGCAAATCAAGATTATGCCGCAGAGATTAATCAAAACAGGCGCATGCCCTTGAATATTTCGGTGTTTCATCTATATTTTGATTGTCATGGGAAAGGATTTGTAAAGTTTGAGTTGGATTGTCAACAGCATGGATCAGGAAGCGGCAGCGCAGATTTCCCGATGGCGCTATCCCTATCCCTATTCGATATACGACATGCCGGGGACAAATGACTGCCAAGGTGAGCTGCTGGCAGGAAACTACTTCATGCTCCATGATGAAAATGGAGTCCTGCAGGGTTATTTTTGTATCGGAGAGGCCGCCATTGTTCCGTCAGGAAAAGCGTTCGGCGTTTACGATGATTCATCCCTGATCGACATCGGTTTTGGAATGAATCCGGGATTATGCGGACGCGGCGGCGGTGCGGACTTCGTCCGTTCCGGATTGGCCTTTGCACAAGAAAAATTGGGTGCAACAGGATTTCGTCTTACCGTGGCGTCGTTCAACCGGCGCGCCGTCAGGGTATATGAGAGGAACGGCTTCAGGACTGTCGATTCTTTTGTGCGGCGGAGGCCATCCGGAGAAATGGAATTTCTGATCATGCAAAAAGACAAGGTTCTATGATTTGGTAAGGCCGCTGACCTTTACGAAAGTTGGCCGCTCACCCGATAATTGATTTTGACAGGAAGCCGGAGATGATGGGTTATTGCAATCGGGATAGTATTGTCTCGAAAAACCATCGGGATGGAACTGCAAAAGGAGTTGAGTGTGTCGAAAAGAAGAATAAGTTCTGACAGGAAGCCACCCGTTCCACGCGGGAAGAATGCGGATTCGCCGGAACAGAATTTTTATGAGGTTCTCAGAAAAGTCACGGAGAAGCCAAGGCCGTTTTGCCGCTATACCGCCGAAACGCTTTGGAATGACGAATACATCTCCCGGCAGATGCTGCGCTTTCACCTGGATGAAAACATCGGTGCCGCTTCGCGCCGAAGGGATTTCATTGAAAGTTCCGCCGCCTGGATTGCCGAGCGGTTCAAGTTGACAAAAGATTCCAATGTGATCGATTTCGGCTGCGGACCGGGCTGGTATACCACCCGGTTCGCCCGTTGCGGCGCCCGTGTGACGGGAATCGACTTCTCCCGCCGATCGATTGCCTATGCCGAAGAAATGGCGGAGCGGGAAGGGCTGACGATCGATTATCAATATGCAGACTACCTGAAATTCGATACCGACCGCCGGTTCGACTTGATCACACTGATTTTTTGCGATCTGTGTCCGCTGAGTCCGGATCAGCGCCGAACGTTGCTGCAGACATTCAGCCGACTCCTCCGCGACGATGGACAGATACTGCTGGACGTCGCCGCATTGCCGATGCTGTCCAAACGACAGGAAACCATCGAGCTTGGGTTTCGTCTGGACAACGGGTTCTGGGCGGCCGGCGATTATTTCGGATTGAAGCAGGTATTCAAGTATCCGGCCGAGTGTGTTTCGCTGGACAAATATACCATTTTCGAGCCGGACCGTAACTGGGAGGTTTTCAACTGGCTGCAGTATTTCGACCGCGAAATGCTTGCCGCGGAATTTGCATCCGCCGGACTCAAAATCGCGGCTTGTTACGGCGATGTCGCCGGCAGTCCGTTCAGCCCGGAGGGAGAAGAATTCGCGATTGTTGCAACAAAGGCATGATCATGATGAATAACTCTGAATACCGTTACAATCATATCGGAATCCCAACCACGGTTCCCCATCCGGGCGAAAGGTATCTGCCTGAATTCAAGATGTACGTCTATGGCTATGAAACCAACGATTTCAACATCGAATGGATGCGTTTCGATACCGATTGTCCGCTGCCCGAACTGGTGAAAACCGTCCCTCATGTGGCTTTTGAAGTCAACGATCTTGAGTCCGCGCTTGTTGGACGGGAAGTCATCATTCCTCCCAACTTCCCCTGTCCGGAAGTAAAGGTGGCTTTCATCCGGGAAAACGGCGCCCCCGTCGAGTTCATGCAGTTTTTTCGTCCGCAGGAACCCAATGCCGGAAAATGAAGATCAATTCATCATATAAAGCGCTCAAAAGAGAAGTTGTCGGAATCGGGAGGGAGATTCTTTTTGATGAAAAAGATTGCTTTACTGGGCGAATTCGATCCAGGTCGCGAAACGCATATCGCAACGGTCAATGCGATTGATCATTCTGCGAAAAACCTTGGCGTGAACGTCCATGTTGAATGGATCCCGTCATCTGGAATGGATATTTTGTCTTTGTGCCGCCTCAATGGTTTATGGATTGCTCCCGGATGCAAGTATGCCGATCAGGACAAGATCATCCAAGCCATTCACTTTGCCAGAAAAAACGCCATCCCATGTATCGGAACATGCGCAGGATTTCAGCATATGATCCTCGAATATGCTCGAAATGAGCTGGGGATTCATGATGCACAGAGTGAAGAATATGCTCCGGAGTCAAGCCGGATTTTCATCTCAAGGTCCTCCTGTTCTCTTCGGGGAATGACCATGCCGGTGTGCCTTGCAGAAGGAAGCATTGCCAGAAAGTTATATGGAAAAGACAAAGCAATGGAACGCTATTATTGTACGCTTGGCGTCAACGCTGAATGCCGAGGCATACTTTTGTCAGGAAAAATGAAAGTTTCCGGCGTTGACGCCGAGGGGGAGATTAGGATCATCGAATGGCCAGGACATCCTTTCTTTCTCGGGACGCTGTATGTTCCTCAAGTGCTTTCTTCTTATGAAAAACCGCATCCGCTTATTTCCGGGTTCTTGAGGGAATTGTAAATCATGGCTTTGAACGTAACAAATTCTGGAACTTGTGTCTGTCCCGGACGGGATTGAAAACCAGCCGGGCGAACACGGAACCGGCATCATAGCGCTTCAGGTTAAAAGAATATTCTAACCGAAGCCGGATTTCGAATAAAATCGTTTTTTTTGAGTTTAAAAAGTGTTCGAATGCTGAAATAAGATTGTCAAAAGTATGTTTTGTATCCCCCTCAGGGACTTTTCAGACCGTCTATCTGCAAATACCTGATTGTTGCATTACATTGAAAGAGCAAGCAATTTGGAAAGATTCCCATGAAAAAATTACTGTGGTTTTCATATATTTTGGTTGAAAGCGGAATAATCTTTTGCAGTTTCATGTCCATCGTGTTTTCAGCACTCAGACCGTGTACATTCGCGGCAGCCATGTCACTCATCCCCGGATGCTGGTGTTGGATGAAACTTTATGCTCCCCGCAACTATAAAAAGGCTGTTCCAAGTGATCGTTTCCTCGCTTTTGTCCTGATAGGACTTGGCATTCTGTGTGGATTGGGCGTTGCTTGGATTAGATTCAAATTCAGTCCACCTGTTTTCCCGTGGGGAGAGATGATATTTTCCATCAACAATATGTTTACAGGCGGATGTTTGCTTTACTTACAAATCAATCGATCAGGCAATCGCGGCCGAAAAGGATCTGGTGGAACCGCTGGTGCGGCTTACCCCGATGGCGGTGCTCAAGGGGTAAGCCGGAGGCTTCCGTGTTCCCCGGATTCGAACAGCAAAACATCCGGCGGAGCCCCATGCGAGGCAATCATTCCAGAAGGAAGCCTGAGAAGAGTTCCGGGTGCTGTCCTCCGGCGATTCCGGGCGTAAGCTGCATCCAGTAGGGCGCGACCTGTTTTTCGAGATCGCTGTCCAGCACAATGACATCGAACCCGAAAATCCGTCCTTTTTCCGGTTGGATTCCGAGAGATTTCCAGGGCAGCGTCACATTGTAGCTGGTGACTTTCCCTGCCTCGTCGCGGGTAATCGCCGGAACGGGAAATGCTTTACCTTCGGGCACATGACAGAAGATGTCGCTTTTTCTGTCGGCGAGTGCGGTGGAAAACAGGAAATCGTCATCGAAAAATCCGGTTTTTCCATTCATTTTCTTGACACGCGCATCCCGTTTCGGATCCAAGGCGAACTGAATGGAATCGCCCGCCCAGAGCATGGGGCCTTTGAAGCCGTTCCAGTGGAATTCGTCCTTCACGCGGACATTCAGATAAAGGTTCTGGTCGTCATATCCCATCCGGAGCTCGGCGGAACAGTCTTCGGGACCGGTCCAGAGTTTGTTGCTGACAAAATCGACGTTGCTCATGTGACGGACCGGATCGTCCAGAATCTCGAACGGCTTCTGTTTCTCCAGTTCATCGAAGGAATTCACACGGGGCACCCGGTAGATCGTGAACTGTTCCGAAACCGGACAGACACGCCCTTTCCCGGTAACAACCGAAGCCGAATGCATTTTGCCGTCCGTGACATCCGCCCGGAACGGGATAGCTTTGACCGCTCCGCTCTCCAGCACAACCTCTTTTTTCGCATTGCCGGACTGAACGGTCGCTGTCAGGGCTTTCGGAGTGAGGTTTCTGACAAGAAGTTCAAGGGTGTCCTTACGGGACGTATTCAGGGCGGCTTCCACCTCGGGAAGTCCGACATCCGCCTTGGTCAACACCCCCAGCATTTCCGGAACGGAGGCGTCGGAGAGAATGTAGACCGGCGCTTCGGTGAGCTTCAGCTCGAAAGCTCCCTTTCCGGCGGGGATCGGATTTCCCTGGACGTCGAACAGTTCGCTTTTTCCGGGCAGTTTCAAGATCATGCTCGCTCCGGTACCGTCCGAATGCCAGAGGGCGCAAAGCGTTTTGCCGTTTTTCCGGAAAACATAGCACGGGACCTGTTTGTGGAGTTCCGGCTTTCCGGCAAACTCCGCCTGAGCGAACATCCTCGCAACCGCGGCATAGGCGGCCACTGCCGGACGCGGAAACTGATAGAGCCAGAGCCCCCAGTCGATTTGTTCGTCCGCGCGCCACTGCCGCCACATGAAATACATCCAGTGGGAAACTTCCGGAATGCTTTTGATGACGACATATTCCCGCGCGAGGATGTTGCCCATCGAGGTTCCGGCGGGTTCATCGACCTCCAGATGCTGCGGCATGTTGAAGCCTTTCTCGTCGATGGAAACCCCGCTTTTTCCTTTCGAGCGGACGATCCGCAGGGCTTCGAGCATGATCTCTCGGATCATTCCCGTTTCGGAGTTGGCCGGTTTGTAGCCGGGTCCGAATGTCTGCGGCGACGTATACTGATCCAGTCCGACCCCGTCAAGACATTCGGACAACCCCTGATTCAGCCACAGGTCGCGGAGGACCGGAAAACGCGGAATGGCGCGTCCGTCGCCCCCGGAACATCCGATGCCGAAAACACGTGCCTCCGGATTTCCGCTCTTTATCGCGGCGCAGAGATCCTTGACGCGCCGGACATAATGTGCGTATTCATGCGGATCGCGGTCCTTGGTAAGGTTGATCTCGTTTACAGCGCTCCAGTTGTCGATCTTTCCTTTGTAACGGGCGGCGGCGGCCTCCACAAACTTTTTCGCCGCATTGAAGTATTCCTCCGTATATGGTGGAAGATTCTGTTTCATCCGCTTTTCCGCCTCGGCCCTGTATTTCGGAGGGACGCCGCTTTTGCTGTCAACCAGAAATCCGCCCTGAATCTTAATTCCGGTCTTGCGGCATGCTTCCACACTACGATCGATGGAACTCCAGTCATAGGTGCCTTCCGGGGTCTCGATATAATTCCAATACAAAATCACGCCCTTTGTTCCGACGCCAAGCCGCCGCATTGCGGGAATCAACGGATCAATGGCGGCAAAAAAGGTGATCCCGAAAAATGGGTCCGGCTTTTCCGGCGGCGTTCCGGCAAGCACGACGGACAGTTTGAAACTGGTACCGGGCGGAAGAGCTTTCGAGGTGACCGTAGCCGCATAAAACCCGATCTTTTTCAACATCGGGAATGCGATTTTCCGCCGTGTGATCGACATCGGTTCCAGCGTGACATCCTCTTCAAAATCCGCTGTCTTCTTTCCGAAATAATCCGTAACGGCGATATTCAGCGGAAGCGCCTGTTTTTCACGGGTTCCGTTGCGGAACCAGACCTCGCAGAACGGTTCTTCTCCGGGCAGAAAAATTCCCTCTTCCCCGCCGGGGCGGGACTCAAAAACGGATACCTTGCCGTCCTCGGCGATCATGGGTTCCAGCGCCAAATCCTTGAAGGTTATTTTTGCCGGGGCGGAAACGCGGCCGGTCCGAAGCGTCACGGAAATTTCCATTGCTTTGAAAGGCACACTGAAATCACATGCGTATTCCGTCCAGCCGTCCTTTGGAGCGCCTGCCATTTTTGGAACGAGGTTCAGAGCTTTCCGTTTCTCCGACGACTGGGCGGGAACGGAGATATTCATTATCGGCGCGACGCTTCCTTCCGTTTTGACCCGACAGGAAAAGCGGAACGGCCCCTCGCAATTCCGGACAATCGAGGAAAAACGTGCCTGAACCGCGCCGCACTGTCCTTTCTGGAGTTCGAAAAACAAATCTCCGTTTTTATCGAAATGCTTTCCGACATTGTTCGGCATCCATGAAATATTCGACCAAGCGGACGGTTCCAGATAATTCAAGCCGGAGAGAACGGCCGGACCAGAGATCTCCAGGGAAGCCTTTTCCTTCTCTTTTTCCGCGGGAACGGCAGAGGGCGCCCCGTCCAGCGCTTCGACATTCACATCATCGATCCATAGAATTCCGTTCTCGGTCTTTCGGTCAAAAACAAAATAGATCCGCCCGTTCGGACCGGCGCCATCGGGAATCGAGAATGTTCCCTCGAATGGAGTCCATGGAGCGTCTTTTTTTCCGGCCAGACGCGGATAGGTCGAAACGGAAAAGGGCGGATTTTTGACCTTGTCGATCTGGACATATCCCATCGCATAGGTGTTTTCCAGATTTCTTGTTTTGAGCTTGAAGGAAACTTTGAAATGCTTTTTCCCCTGCGGCAGTTTGAAGGGCTGATAAACGATCGGACGTTTTCCTTTTTCACCGGCGAGACACAGAGAGGCGGTTCCCGGTCCCGGCATCTCTTTGCTGTCCAGTTTCGGAACCACGGCGTCGGGGAGCCATTCGGGCGTAATCCATGGGGATATGCCCGATTCGAAACTGCCGTTCTGGATCAGATTGTCACCGAAAAGCGAGGCGCAGAAAGACAAAAAGAGCGCGGCAAAGATCTGTTTCATTTTTTGGGTTCTCCGAGTTTTCAATAAGGATAATCAAGATATTCATTCATGTTGGCGTACATGGGCCCGCGCCGTTCCTGTGAAACATGACCATCGACCCACAGCACATTGGAAGCCCCGTTATGGAGGATTGACATGCTCGTATTCCATGTATTGGAGAAAAGGTAGCCGGCCGCCTTGTCTTCCATGATGATGGTGCGTTTGGAAGGATTCTTCACCCTTGAAAGTTTGCGCGGAACACAATACGCGAGCGTCGGATACCCGTATGTACTGTCGAACTTGCCGAGCCTCGTAAAATAACGGTATCCGAGCCCCTTGTACAGTTCACCGCCGCTGTCGGTGTTTCCGGTAGCCGTCATCGTGACGCAGCGGAAAAGATTGATGGTGCTTCTGGGCGTCGCGGCGGACCACCCCCAGTCCCAGCGTCCTTTGAGACCAAGCATTTCGAGATAGTTGTCCGTCCAGTAATTGGGGCTGCAATAAGCGATCGGAAGCCATTCCGCATAGGTGTTCGTATATTGAGCGGTGCCGAGTCCCAACTGTTTCAGGTTCGCCTGACAGGCGACGGACTGCGCTTTTTTCCGGGCGTTGTTCAGGGCGGGAAGCAGCATTCCGGCCAGAATTGCAATGATCGATATAACAACCAGAAGCTCTATCAGCGTAAACAAATGCAGGCTTTGAACGGAAAAACGCGGCGGAAGTAATTTTTTCGATACATTCATTTTCTGTTTCATGGGCGGTGTCTCCAATTTTTCTGCATTTTTATTTTTCCTCTGAAATCCATCTGAACCGGAATTTCACGGCGGACGTTCTGTCTTCTGTGATTCACCATGCCTTCCCCGGTGTGAAGGCTTTATTTTCCTCCCCTTCCTTTCAGTATTTTCTTCTGTTCCGTAGACTCTCTTTCGATCAGTCTTCCCTTATAAAACTTTTCGCAGGGTTCGAAGGCTTCGGCAAGCAGGATGTTGGCGGCGTCGGTTCCCATTTCCTTGCGCGGAAATTCCACGGCAGTGACGTTCGGATGGAACATCAGGCAGGGCGGGCCGCTGAAACGGAACGCGACTTTGACGGATTCCGGAATTCCGAGCAGCTTGTTCGGAGTCGTCCGGTAATCGTCCGATTCGAAAATATGGCAGGTATTGTCGTAAATCAAAGCATCGAACGGATTGTTCCGGAAGGCTTCGGCAATGGGGGATACATCCTGTCCGTAGAGACGGATGGCGTTCCGGTACGGGATGTCCGCTTCGGTCATTTCATGGAGGTAACCGGCCACCAGAGGATCCTCCGGTTCCCTTATGAAGGGGGAAGCGATGGCAATCCGCGAGAGTCCCTGACCGGAGAAATGATGCGTAAGCTGTACGGCGGCGTCGGTGGTCAGCATGGTGAACCGTGCCCAGTTTTTCTGAGCGGGCTGGTAGGCCTTGCGCCAGAGAGCCTCCCCCTGGATCACGGCAATCCGCGCGCCGCGCCTGGCAAGTTCCATCAGAACGGGATGGAACCAGTTTCCCGTGGCAAAAATGAGGCTGTCGCGATTGAGGCTTTCCAGCCAGTCCCATTCGATGTCCACCGGCGAGTTGTTCCGGGAAATGGGAATGGTTTCGACTTTTGCATTTTTTTCACTGGCAACCTGCAGAATGGCATTGAGCATGACCACCGTATCATCGGCCGCCCACGTTCCGCTATGCTCCAGGTAGGTCGGATGTGGAAGGAGCACCGTAATGACTCTTCGCGGAGGAGCCGGAAGAAACGCGGGCGCGGTGCTGATCATTTTAGACTCGGTGGAGATGCATTGATAATTCAGTTTTGCGACGGCGGCGCGGACTTTCCGTTCGGCATTTTTCGAAACCTGCCCTTCCGCTTTTCTATTCAGGACACGGGATACGGTCATCTGGCTGACACCTGCTTCTTTTGCAATATCGATCAATCTGACGGCCATTTCCAACGCCTCTCTGTTATTGTTTTGTTAATTATATCGATAATTATAACAGTAATTTTTGTTTTGTCAACCCCGTGAAAAAGAAAAAAACGTTTTTTTTGCTTCCATGAAAAAATGTCTCTTTTTTATTCGGAAAGGTCTCTTTTCACCGGGAGGGAGGGGTTGAAAGACACCGCTCGGAAAGTATATTGGACTCAACACAAAACAGGAGATGTGTTCATGATTCTTCATGTGGCGGAAAACGGCGACAACATGGCGGACGGGCTGGATGAAAAATATCCGCTCGCAGATATTCAGCGCGCATACGACAAGCTCGCGGAACTCGAAAAGGCCGGGCAGTTTGACGGTCCTTCGCGGATCTATGTGCACGGGGGAAACTACTTTCTGAAAAGTCCGCTCCATTTCAACGGACAGTTTCCCGTGGAGATTCTCCCGTGGAAAGAGGAACGCGTCAACATTACCGGCGGTCTTGTCCTCACCGGATGGAAGAAGGTCCGGCTGAACGGAAAACAGGTTCTGAAAACGGAACTTCCGGCGGAGACGGAAGATGTCCGTTTCCTCTACATCGACGGCAAACTCGCAATGCCCGCGCGGATGCCGAAAAGCGGCTATTACAGGGTGGACAAACGTCCGGATGAAATCGAAGGGCTATGGTCAGGAAGCCGCGCGAATTCCTTCCCTGTAAAGAAGGGCGACTTCAATCCGTCGTGGCACGATCCTGAGAATATTTCCATTCAGATGATCCACTTCTGGATCGAAGAAAATCTTGAGTTCGATTCCCATGACCCCACGGCCGGAATTCTCAAAACCCGCACGAAAATCACGTTCAATCCGAGGAATGAGAATACCGAATACGCCTTTTACAATGTGAAGGAAGCATTGTCCGAACCGGGCGAATATTACTATGCCCGGAAGGAACGGGCGATCTATTATCTTCCGGAAGATTTCAAGAAACCGTTCGAGGCGGCCGTGCCGGTGCGCGGAACGCTTATGAGGATCGATTCGGGCGCAAGATGGATAAAAATCACCGGACTCTCCTTCCGCCACGGAGGAGCGTATCTGCCTGTTTTCGGCCCAAACTACGACCTGCGTGACGATGGGTTCACACCGCTTCGGAATCATGCCTGCAAGGAAAATTGGGGACGGAAAGAACTGGGGATTTGTCTTCAGTCGCCGCAGGGGGCGGTCCAGCTTCCGGGAGTCCTCCAGTTCGATCATGCGGAGAACTGCGAGATATCCGGCTGTGAAATCACGGCGTCCGGCTGGTATGGCATCGGCGTCGGAGAAGCCTGCCGCGCGCTCACCTTCAGAGGAAACCGCATCCATGAGCTCGGCGGAGGCGGAATCATTGTCGGAGGAGCGGGCGCCGAGTCGCTGGCAAAGGAACCGGGGACGGACACCTCAAAAATCGTGATTTGCGACAATCATATTCACGATTGCGGAAACCGTTTCCTGTCGGCGGTCGGGATCATGGTGACTCATGCATGGGGATGTCTCATCGAGCACAACCATATCCATGACCTGTATTATTCCGGAATTTCGTGCGGGTGGGAATGGGGCTATGCGCCGTCGGTCACCCGTGAAAATCGCATCGGACGGAATCTCATTCACGATCTGGGAAAGGGCGTGCTGAGCGACATGGGCGGAATCTACACGCTCGGGATTCAGCCCGGAACCCGGATTTATGAAAATATCGTGTTCAATGTGAAGAACCGTTACTACGGCGGCTGGGGTCTCTATACCGACGAGGGATCCTCGCATATCGTGATCGAAAACAATCTGGCGCACCACTGTTCGTGCGAAGGGTTCCACCAGCACTACGGACGTGAAAACATTCTGCGGAACAACATCTTCGCGTTCAATAAGGAATGCGGGATCGCCATTTCCCGCGACACGCTCAAAAACTGCACCTGCCCCGGCATGCCCCATTCAAAAGTCGTCACACTTCTGAACAATGTGATTCTCACGGAGGGCACACCGGCAATCAAGGTATCGGACCCGGCGCTGCTCACGGAAAAGAAAATTTATTCCGACGGCAACATCTTTTTCGATCTCTCCGGGAAGCAGAAATGTTTCGCACTGACCATGGGACAGAAACAGGAGTTCTCTTTCGCACAATGGCGCAGAAAAGGACTCGATATTCATTCGGTGTGCAAAGATCCCGGTTTCCGTCATGCGGAAAAGAACGACTTCCGGTTGAAAAAAGACTCCATTCTCCGCGAATACGGCTTTAACGAAATCGATCCGGCTTTGTTCTGGAAAGAGGAAAAATGATTCTGGATGGAGAACTTACCGAGGAGAAACAGCATTCTTCTCAGATGACCTACCGCAATTTTCTGGCGGCGGGAGCGGCGGCGGGCGCCTGTTCCGGAGAAGCCATGCTGATCCTGATGGCGATCCGGCTGAATCTGCCCGACTCCCTCGTTTCGTGCATCGGGGCGCTCGGATACCTGAGTTATCTGGTGATTCCGGTCGGCTTCCTGACCGCGGCGAAGTACGGGGTCGGGGGGAGCATCCGGAAACAGGTTTTCGCCACCTCGTTTCTATGCGGAGGCATCATGCTTGCCGGATTTCTCCCGCATGGAACCGCTGCGTTAACTCTCTTTGCCGCCTGTCTGGTTCTGCTTTACTTTCTCCGCTCGGCGTCGACCTCCATGCTGTTCGTTCTGCAGAAAAGCATCTCGACGGAACAGACCCTTCCGGCGATGCTGGCCAGAAACAGCATCGCGGGAAGTGCGGTGGGACTGGTGAGCAGTCTGTGTCTTGCCTTTCTGCTGTCAGTTGCCCCGGGGGAACGGACCCTTCCGCTGATTTTCGCGGGGGGCGCGATATTCGCCTGGCTGTCCGCGGGGATCATCGGAAAGATTGACGAACCGCGGAAACTGAAACGGTTTGCCGCGCGTCCGATTCTGCCGCAAGTGCGGCTGGCCTGGGCGGACAAGCTGATGCGCAAACAATTGGTCGTGGGATGTCTCCTGAATCTGGCCCAGGTGATGATGCTGCCGGTCAACCTGCTGGCGGTCCGGCGCGGATTCGGGTTCGGCGACGCCTATTCGCTGCTCCTGACATCAGTCCAGGTGGTGACGGCGATCGCGGCTTCGTGGCTGACGCGGCATCTGGTACTCCGCTACGGTCCGCGCAACCTGATGCTCTGGTCGTATCCGCTGATCTGGGTTCTTGCGCTCTACTGGGTTTTCGTTCCGGAACGGCCGTCTCTGCTTCTGGCGGCCATTCCATTCGTCACGGCGGGATTCATGCCGGTGTTCTTCGGCACGAATCTGGCAAACTATTTTATGATCTCCATTCCGGGACGCCTCCAGCTCGGAGGGTCTTTCCTTGTGTTCGTCGTAACGGGAGGACTCATGGGCGCGCTCGGCATGCTTCTGAATTCCCTGATTTTCCACTTCGTCCAAACAGCGCATACCGGAGGAGGAACGCTTGCGCCGTTCCGCCTCTTCTACGGCCTCTGCGGACTTCTGTTTTCCGTCTGGATTTTCGTCCCGGCGCTGCTTCCGGTGAAATACAAGGAATACCGTTTGAAAAACCCGCGCTGACACGATATAGTTTTTCCAAACGGGAGAAGATGCGTCATGCTTTTCACATCGGACGGCGACAGGCATTCCGGACTGTCAAAAAAAGAGTTTTTCGCTTCATGGACGGGAGCGGACGGTCCGCCCCCTGCCCTCTGGTGCGACATGGTCGCAGGGATTTCCTCACCTCCGGATTCTTTTCATGAACATGCCCAGCATCCCGTCTCCACGCTCGAAGCAGTCACACGGGGGGACCTTCTGGTCGAATATCGCGGCAAAACCTGGAAACTGGAAGCGGGAAACATCATTTTTCTGGCCGCCGGAGAATACAACCGGCTGAACTACGGCAAGAACGGCTGTTCGAAAATCTTTCTCGCGGTCACAGGAACGGAACTTGAATCCATGACGCTGTCGCTGTTCGGCGGGAACACTCTCTTCCGCCCCCCTCCGGACATCTTCCGGAGGATTCTGGAAATCATCGACCGCCTGACACGTCTTCTGGGCGAAAAGAAATCCGTTCCGGATGTTTCGGCGGAAATATTCCGTCTGATGATGGAATTGAGCCTTTCGAAACCGGACACAACTCCCGCCGAGTTGTCGGAAGCCCGGAATTTCCTGAATGCTAAACTTGCGGAAAAACGGGTCCTGCCCGCTCTTGCCCAACATCTGCGGCTCTCGGCAGCCGGACTCGGCAAACTCTTCAGGGACAATTTCCAGACAACACCATCCGTTTTCCTCATCCGGCTCCGGATGGAAAAAGCGGCGAATCTGCTGAAAAACACCTCCATGTCGGTGAAAGAAATCGGAGCGGCGACCGGGTACGGTTCCGGTCTGACCTTCGCCCGCGAATTCAAAAAACATTATGGACTTCTGCCGCTTCACTTCCGCAAGGGAATGAGTTCAGGGAAAAACGTATGACGCCGGAATTTTCAAAGACGGCAAACAAAGTTGCCGGGGTGCAGGGAATTTTTCCCTGCCGCGGAGTTTGAGGACGCGGAGTCCTCAAATCTTTTGCATTTGCGGCGGCGGGTCCACCGCTAAAGGACGAGCTCAGAGAGGAGCGAGAGCCGCCGCACACGTAATGTTGGCATCCGGGAACGCCCGGAGCTCTCGAACTTGCCGTTACGGCAAATTCTCGTCCTTGAGCGGGGGAAACCGCTCCGGGCGGGATTTCGTGCTCTGCACGACCAACTTATGCAGTTGGATCGCAGCAGGTCAGCGACCTGCACCAGTTTGTTTGGAACTTCAGTGATGCATTACGAAAAAAAGGGATGTCCCTGCCCTCCCGTTTTTCCATCTCTTGAAATCCTGTTTTTGGCGGTTATATTGAAAGAGTCAGCCGGTGCGTCCCTCTCCGGAAGCACCAGGGGGATCTTTCCCGTTTGAAATCCAGAAACAACAGGAGACACATCATGCCGGAATTCTGTTCATCCCTGCCGTCATCGCTGAAAGCGGGCGAAAAGCTCAGCAAAAAGGAAGTCATTCGCGCCATCCGTTTCATGGTCGCCGCAGAGTTTGAGGCTGTCGGCCTTTATACCCAGCTGGCCGACTCCGTGGATTGCGAAAAGGTCAAAGCGGTCCTGGCGGACATCGCGAACGAGGAGCGGGTCCACGCCGGAGAATTTCTGCGTCTGCTTTACGAACTCGACCCGAAGGAAAAAGAGTTTTACAAGGAAGGCGCCGGAGAAGTCGAAGAACTGCTTGAAAAACTGCCCGGAAAAGGAAAAGAATAAGTTCAGGAAAGCAGGAAACCGGGGTGTCTCCGTCATCAGCTCCAGGATGATAAAATCACACGGGAAGCAGGCGGAGCCACGCCTTTTTTTTTCAGATCATTCTTTTTAAATATAAGGATGGCGCGCCGCACCTCGGCGCAAGACGGGTTCAAGTATTGATCGGTTTGTTTTCGGAGACAACGCGCCTTCGTTTGCCCAGAAGAAGAATGTCCCGGAGCTGGTCGCTGTGCCGGGCAGACAGCCATCGCTTCTCAAAGCTGGAGCTGTAAACGATCTGGGCGATAGCCGCCAATGCCTTCAGATGATGGTTGCGGCGGTCGCGGGTGCCAAGGATGACGAATACTGCTTTGATCAGACTGTCAGCCCCCTCCATTGCCACGCCGTCTTTGCAGCGGACCAGCACGATTCGAAAACAATTTTCCCCCTCGAGAACCAGATGGGGAATGGCAACAAAATGGTTGATTGCCGTGCTGCTGCTTTTTTCACGTTCCATCAGCAGTTCATAGAAACGGTCGACGGAAAGATCGACCCTCGGAGCAAGTTTTTCAGAAATTGCACGAAACAGCGTGGTCGTACACATGGAGCCCGGCAAATCAATTACTTCGCATTTCTCAACCTCCAGATCGAATTCGTCCTTGACCACCTCATCCCGGTTGTGAACGACCTCCAGCAGTTCCTGCTCAAGACTGTGATTCGTCAGGTTCCGGTTGGTGACCCGTTCCAGCAGATGCATCAGGGCGAATTCCCGGCTGGTCTTGCGTCCGTAAATATAAAACACCACCAGGCTGAACACAATGACAATCAGATTGATCCGCAACGCATCCCAGCCCAGAGCCAGAATCATCATGGAGAAAACAATGATGCAGAAAATCTGGGCGTATGGATAGAGGGGAACCTTGAAGGTGGGCCGGTAATTGAGCACCCGGCTTTCCCGCAGGATGATGACGGCAAACGATGCGAGAACGTAGGAAGCCAGAATCACCGCGGAAGCCGCCTTGACCAACGCTTCCAGCGGAATCTGCGCGGCAATTCCCATCAGTGTACCGGTAATCAGGATCGCCACCCAGGGATTCCGGGTTTTCTTCGATTCAACGGAAACGAACTTCGGCATCAGACCGTCGCGGCTCAGTGCGAAAGGATAACGGGAGGCCGCCATCACTCCGGCATGGGCGGTGGTGGTGAAAGCCATGACAGCGCCGATCGTCATGATGATATAACCGGGAATCCCGGCAAAAATTTTCGCGGCATCCGCCACGGATGTCGTATCTCCGGCAAACTTTTCGGCCGGAATGATTCCGATGACAACGATCAGAATGACGACATAAATGACCGTGGTGACCAGAATTGAAACCACAATCCCCAGCGGAATATTCCGTGCCGGATTCACCACTTCCTCGGAAATGCTGATGGCATGCAGCAGACCGCCGTAAGAGATGTAAACCATCGCCGCGGCAATCAGCACGTCATTAACGTTTTTTCCCGGCAGCAGCATCGGCTTGAACGCACCGACGTCGATTTGAGGCAGTCCAACCACCACAAAAAAACCGATCGTGGCCAGCAGGATAATCACCATGAGATTTTCCAGATAAGCCGCCGCTTTGACCCCCAGCAGGTTGCAGACGACGAAAATCAGAGAGAAAGCCGCGCTGCTGCTCCAGACTGGAATCTCCGGAAAAAAGACATGCAGGACTTCCGACATACCGAAGATCGCAAATGCGCTTTTCATCACCAGCGCCAGCCAGCTTAATACCCCGGACACCGTTCCCACCAGAGGCCCCATGCTGCGGGTGACGAAATAATAATCACCGCCGGCTTTCGGCATGGCGGTCGACAGTTCAATCACGTTCAGGATGCCGATCAGAGACACCACCCCGGCCAGAAAATAGGAAATGAACAACGCCGGGCCGACGTTCGGAAACACCACTCCGGGCAGGATGAAAATTCCGGAACTGATCATGGCTCCGGTTGCGATGCTGAACACGTCAAAAAATCTCAGGGACCGTCGCAATGACATAATCATCCTCCTCCATCGTTCTCTGTCAACGGATCAATGCTGAGCAGAGTTTTTTGAACAAAGCCGACAGACCCATGGGAAAGAAAAGAAACCTTTCACAAAAAGTTCCTTTTCTTTCCCATGAACACCTCTCTTCAGACTCCTCAGAACCCTTTTTCCGGAGGGATCGTTTCAAATATCCGGATAATCGTAGGTTTCGTCACAGAAGTTGCGGAAAGTGAACGTTTTGCCCTCCTCTTTGCATTTATATTCCGGAAGCAGCGGAATTTTGCCGCCGCCGTGCGGAAGATCAACCACAAATTGCGGCACTGCAAGCCCGCTGGTCCACCCGCGAAGTTCATCCATGATTTCAAGCCCCTTCGAAAGAGGAGTCCGGAAGTGTTCCGTCCCATAGACCAGATCAGCCTGGAAAATATAATAAGGACGCACGCGCGCGGCAAGCAATTTCTGCATCAGAAGACGCATGACTTCCGGATCGTCGTTGACGCCCTTCAGGAGGACGGTCTGGCTTCCGAGCGGAATTCCCGCGTCGGCCAGCTTCCCCAGCGCCTTGACAGCCTCGGGCGTCAGTTCGTCCGGATGGTTGAAATGGACGTTGACATACAGAGGATGATACTTTTTGAGCATTGCAACAAGTTTCCCCGTGATGCGTTCGGGCAGCACGCAGGGAGTCCGGGTTCCAATCCTGAGAATTTCCACGTGGGGGATGGGACGGATAGAGCTCAGGATGTATTCGATCCGGTCATCATCGAGCAGCAAAGGATCCCCTCCCGAAATCAGGACATCCCGGATTTCAGAATGGTCGCGGATGTATTTCACGCCTTCGTCAAGATGCTTCCGGTCGACGCACATGGGAGTGCGGAACTTTCGCTTTCTTGTGCAGAAACGGCAATACATCGCGCACTGGTTCGAAGCCAGGAAGAGACAGCGGTCCGGGTAACGGTGGACGATGCACGGAACAGGAGCGTGTTTCTCCTCGCCGAGCGGATCGTCCATCAGATCCTCGTGTCCTTCCAGTTCATGTTCATCCGGAACACATTGCCGGTAGATTGCATCGCCCTTGTTCCGGATCAGGGATAAGTAATAGGGTGTAATCCGGAGCTGGAATGCGGTGGCAACCTCCCGTAATCTTTCCGCCGACAACTGAAAGCGGTCTGCCAGTTCATTCACATCGCAGACCGACTTTCGCAAAGACATTTGCCATTTTTCCATGTGAGTATATTTCCTTGTTTTATCGGAAACGACGGGTGAAAATAAGCCTGTCGTCCCCAATTGCGTAAAAATCTTTTATTCTGGCTTCGACTTCATATCCGTTCCGGCGGTAGAACTCCTGCGTCCCCGCGTATTTTCCCGTGGACGAGGTTTCGATGATGATCAGGCGTCCGCCGCGCACGCCGCACTCTTTTTCCGCGAAAGACAGCAGCTTTTTGCCGATTCCCCGCCGCTGGCGGGCGGGGTCAACGACAATCCAGTAAAGGTCGAATGTGAATTCGGTCGCGGGGGTCGGGCCATAACAGACGTATCCGGCAATTTCTCCGTTTTCTTCCGCCACATGGATGACATAGTCTTTCTGCTCCGGACGGTTCAGCCAGATATCCATCAGTTCAAAGGCCACATCCTCTTCCGCCTGTGTGAACATTCCGGTCCCGCGGACGATTTCCAGAAGAGGATCCAGATCGTCCTTTGTCATCGGCCGGATGGAAACAGTGTCTGTCATGGTTTCCTCCTTGTGGTATGGTTTGCCAGAGCCTCGGAGACAACCATCCGCACAAACTCGGCGTAGGTGAGACGGCTTGCCGCCAGCGCCTTGGCATATCCAGCATCAAAAGAAATATCGGGATTCGGATTGTATTCCAGCACAAAAATCCGGTCGTTCCGGTCAACACGGAAGTCGACGCGCCCATAGGAATTCGCCTCCAGCGCATGATACGCCGACAGCGCGGCATCCTGCAGCCGGATTTTCAGTTCCTGGGAAATATCGGCCGGACAGCGCGACGGTGTCGCCTTGTACAACTCGTTTTCTTCCATCCATTTCGCCTCGTAGCCGGTAATCCGGTCGCAGTTTTCGGGCAGACAGGAGAAATCAATCTCGGAAGGTTCCAGCGCACGAACGGTCTTTCCATCGGAAAGGACCGCCACATTGAACTCGCGTCCGTCGATATATTCTTCCAGAAGAACACCGTCGCGGGGATATTTCTCCAGCAGAAGCGAAACCTTTTCGCGCATGGCTTTCTCATCCCGGACAACAGCGTCATGGAAAATTCCAAGGCTGGCATCCTCGCAGGCGGGTTTGCATATCAGCGGGAAGGCCAGACCTTCCGGCAAATCCGCAGGGACGGTTTTCAGACGGACGCCCGCCGGAACGGAGAGGTTCCGGACATGGAACAGCTGTTTCGCCAGCGGTTTATTGCGGGCCATGCCGAGAGTCAGCGGGTTCGCGCCGGTAAAAGGAATTCCGATCATTTCAAGCATGGCGGCAAAATGCATCTCGAATCCGGAATCGCCGTCCACTCCTTCGCAGAGATTGAAAACGACGTCCGCCCCGGAATCCTCGATTGACTTCCACGAAGCGTGCGGATCGGCAATAATCAATTCCTCCGTAAGGATTCCAAGCGTACGGCAGGCGGTCTTGACGGCTTCCACTTCATTTCTGACTCCCGACTCCGAGAGGCGATCCACTTCATTGGTTTGTTTTCCCACGTCATTGCTGACAATCAAGATCAAGAGTGAAGAGGAGTTATTTGGAATGTTCATGAATCGCCCCGGGAAAACGTGTTTTCGCCGCGCTGATTACTTTTCCGAAAATCTGGGCATAGGAATACCCAGCGGACCGTGCCGCTTTCGGGAAACAGGAATTATCCTTGGGATCGGGCAGAATGCCGGGAATCGGATTGACCTCGATGATATTCGGCTTCCCGTGCGCGTCCAGACGCACATCCATCCGGCACCAGTCCCTGAGCTCCAATACGCGGAACGTCCGCTTGACCAGATCTTCAATCGATTTCCGTTCCGTCCGGGAAAGAGGCGCCGGACACTCGAATATCCGAAGAGGAGCCTTCGGGGTGTCCCATACCCATTTCGCCTCGTAGGAGTAAATTTTCCTTGCGCCCGGCGGCAGTTGTGAAAAATCGAGGGCAACGATCGGCAGAATTTCCAGGTCGTCCCCGTTCCCGATCATTGCAACCGTATATTCCGCCCCCGGCAGGAAGGCTTCCAGAATCACGGGCTGTCTGTAAAGCTCAAGGCTCTCCCGGATCAGTTTCCGTGCCTGTTTTTCGTTTTCCACCACCGATTTGTCGAAAATTCCCTTGCTGCTTCCCTCCGCGACCGGTTTGACAATCGCGGGAAACTCCATCCCGGACAAGTCGATGCGTTCCCCGGAACGGAATGTCCGGAAAGCCGCATTGGGTACCCCGTTTGCTGTAAGGATTTCCTTGCAGTGGCCCTTGTGGAGACAGATTCCGAGCGCCAGCGGGCCGGAACCGGTGTAAGGCAGGGAAAGTTTTTCGCAGATCATCGGAACATAGGATTCGCGGCAATCCCCGAAGAGGCCTTCCGCGATGTTGTAGACAAGATCGGGACAGAGTCGTTTGAGTTTTCCTTCGAGCCCCGCGTCCGCCTCCAATCCGTGGACTTCATGTCCGAAAGAGGCGATCGCTTCTTTCACAGCGTTAATGGTGGAGGCGGAATCCCCCTCTGCAAAGAGTTCGGCCGAAGCCCCCTCCGTAGATGCGGGATTGCGCCGAAGATATTCTTTCAGCAGGCCGCGTTTACTGCTATATGCCAAAGCTATTTTCATTTTGCCGGAAATATTCCCCGCATTTCTGCTTCAACTGTTGCAGTGCAATGTTTTCCTCCTTCAAGTCTTCCATTGCATCGTGGGTATTATTGGAGCCTTCTACCCATTCCACCAAACCCTGTAATTATTGAGCTTGTACCGTAACATCTTTTGTTGTAATGTCAAATAAAAAAAGTGGATTTTGGACAGTAAAAACAACTTTTTTTTAAAATATTTTTTCAGGAAGCCTTTCCGACGGAATCGTTGCAATTATTTTTAAATTTCGATTTGCTTTTTTCAATTCCGGTGATAAATTACGACCTTGTCCGTTGTTTGAAACGGAACAACGGACAAGGTCATTTTTTTCAACAAAAAACGATACTGCCCCCAGCCTTTGCCTTGTTTCTGATTTTTCCCGGACGCCGTCTTTCCATTTTTTTAAAAGAGGTTCTTTCGACGGAAGCCCCCAGCGGAATGGTCCCGTTTCATGGCTTGTTTTCTTTAAAAGATAAAGATATAGTAGGTGATGGGCATTTTAGCGGCAAAGCCGGAAGCCTTCCGGAACCGTTTTGCATAAACAGGGAAGGTATGTTTGAAAACTTTCGGGGGGGACTATATAATAATGATAAATAAAATGTTTATTGTTTTCGTCGTTCTGGCGATCGTTTCCCTAAGCGCGGCGGAATTTTCCATTCCGGAGGAAGTGAAAAAATTGGAACTTCTATCGGGAAACTCTCCGACGGAGACGGTTCGTCTGGAATTCGATACCCCGGTTTCCCTGACTGTCGACCAAAGAAAACAGATTGAATTTTTCCTTGCCTTTTCCCTGAAGGTGAATCTCAGGTTTCTTCGTCTTGAAGTTCTCGATTCCGACGGCAAAGTTCTGTTTCGCAGCAACACTCCCGGAAATATTTCGTACTGCGCTGCGGCTGGAAAACCAGCCGGAAACTCTATCGCTTTTTCCGTCATGACCTTCTCCGGATCGGATGCGGATGGGAAAAAACTGCGGCTGTACGGATCCGCCTATGAGATTGTGGAAGGAATGCCGGAATGGGAAAAGGGTTTTCCGGAAATCCTGAAGAAAATTGAAAAGCTGAATAATACGGATTTTGAGCCCCCCCCCGATGAAGCTCCTCGCAGTGAAGCAGGCGGAAGAATTCTTTGCGAAAACGAAAAAGTTGAAGACGGACATGACGTTGAATGAAGTTATCGCCAACCTCGGTCCCCCTGACAGGATGCAGACACCGAGCCCGAAAAAATTTCTGCCGTCGGGGATGGAGATCACCGTCCGCTATCTTTATTATTATCTTTACCGTATCGGTTATTCTCCCTCCCCGGAGGATATATTCGTGGTATTCCAGTTTGATTATCCGGATTATCCGAGCCGTCGCAAGACCGCCTTGAAAGCGCTGTACACGGATGACGAAGCCCTTTACATCCGGAACGTGCCGGAAGAAAGTCTCGTATTCGAAAACATCCCCCTGCTTCAGACCGTCTCGCACAACGCCTATGTACTGCGGCAGGAGATGTTTTATCCGCTCTCGGAAAAACCGGGATTCGTTGAACTGTACTGTCTCACGAATCCGGAGGTGCGGCTCTTTCTGCTGCGCTGAATCGACGAATATCTCGAGCTCTTCCCGGAAACCCGTTTCTTCCATCTCGGCGCGGACGAGGTCTGGGCGATCGGACATTTCTGCGAACGCTGCAGAAAGGCCATCGCCAAAAAGGGTGAAGGTCCCCCTGATGGCGGAACATCTCAACCCGCTTGCGGACCTTCTGCTCGCTCGAGACATTGCTCCGGTCATATGGGCCGACATGCCGCTCAAATCCCCTTCGATGGCCGAACGTCTCGACCGCCGGATCATCATGGCATATTGGAATTACGGTTCCGCGGACGACTGTGGAAAAACAGCCGAAAAAGACGCCTTTAACGGGGCGTCTGAGTTTCGGAGAATTGGATTCCGCGTCTGGGAATGCGGCGCGGGACGAAGCTATGGAGATTCCGTTTTCACCCCGCGTTACGACCTCCACCTCGATAACTTCGATCGCTGGCTTTCCCTTGCGGCAAAAGGCGTCACGGAAGCAACCCTCTTCAGAAGCTGGAGCGTCCACCTCTATCCCTTCTCCCTTCAGGAACCGAATTTCGCGCGCGCAAAATTCTGGAATCTCACGCCGGATGCATTTGAAAAGAAATTCTCATCCCGCCGTTATGGAAAAGGCGGCGCGCGTTTCTTCGACACGGTCCGCATGATTTCCCCCCCCGCCCCGCTTTCCCGTCCCGTCGATCTCGGCTACAATCAGATCAATCAGAAATCGCCGATCGACACGCTGGCCCCCCTCGCCAAAACGCCTGTAATCCCGGAACAGGCGCGGGAGCTTCTCCGTAACTACGGGGCCGCGGCCGAAATCTTCCGCCACATTCCAGGCGCGGAAGACTTGCAGTTCGCCGCAAGACATCTGATCTTCCGTGCAAAGCTGTCCCTACTCCTTTCCGGAGATGGTTCGGCATCGCTCCGCAAGGAAGTCGAGTGTGAACTTCCCGAACTCGAGCCTCTCACGCGGAATACGTTGAATGAACGGTTCCTTCACGCCTCCGCCGGCCTTGCCGCGGACAACCTTTTCCTCCCGGTGAAAGAAGCTCTCCGGAAACATTCCGAAGACTTAGCGGCCGCCCCTTGACGGACCGTTTATACATGCCGATGAGAACTCATTCCATCTGCGCGACTTTGCAAAAACACCTCTCCGGTATTATATTATCAAGAAATCGTAATACTGGAAAGGGGAGAAAAAATGTCCAAACTGGTTCGAGTCAGCCTCTCGTTGGAGGAAGAACTTTTCGAAGATCTTTCAAAACTGGTGAAAAAACACGGATATGAGAACCGTTCCGAATATGTCCGGGACCTGATCCGGGATCAGATGACGCAAGAACAGTGGAAGGCGGGAGGGGAAGTCATCGGAACGCTTTCCCTGGTCTACAACCACCACCGGCGCGGCCTGACCGAAAAACTGGTTGAGCTTCAGCACCATTGCGGATGCCACGTGCTGGCCTCCACGCATGTCCATATCAGCCATGAAATCTGCGCGGAAATGGTCATGCTGCGCGGCAGCGGCGCCGAGATCGGCAAACTGGCCAATGCGATGAAGTCACTCCGGGGAGTCCTTCATGCCGATCTCTCCATGAGCACGACAGGAAAGAATCTTTCATAAAAACCTTCCTTACGCTTGCTTTTTTTTCCGGACGGATTATATTATTACGAAAATTAAATTCGTAATAAAGCAGAAGACGCTTCTTTTCTTTCCATCAATTGAACAGAAGTGTAAAATGTCTCCCGGGATTATTACGAAAATAAAAAAGGTAATACTGATGAAATCGCGTTTCACTTTGATCGAACTCCTCGTTGTCGTAGCAATCATCGCCATTCTTGCCGGACTTCTGCTTCCCGCACTGAACGCCAGCAGAGGGAAAGCCAAATCGGTTTCCTGCGTCTCGAACCTCAAAGAGATCGTCCTCGCAAACAACCAATACGCCAGTGATTATAACGAATATTCGGTCCCTTACAAGATCACTGCCTCCAACAGTGCAAATCAGCCCGGAGATTATTGGCTTTCCGTTTTTGATGGAAGCGTATATGATATGACAAAAAACCCATTGCTTGGCAATTATTACGGAAATACGGGAAATGTCATGGTTTGCCCCACTTCACGCGATGAGGGCATTGCGGATTTGACCAAAACACCGAATGGCGGCGGGTACGGATACAACGGCTGGTGGTTCGGACGATATGCTTCCACCACCGAAGGTCCGTATCCATACAAGCTGTCGAACTACCGGAAACTTTCTTCGACCATCATCTTCGGTGATTGCGCACAACAGGGGCGAACCGGTACATACCAACCGCAAACCCCTTTGATGTACTGCAAGATACAACCTTCCGGCAGCAATTCTTATATTACCGGCAACGGGAGCGGGACGAATCACTTCCGGCATCTCTCCCGAACCAATGTGGCATGGGGAGACGGTCATGCGACCAATGAACCGGTTGGAACATTGAACAATACTGCCAACGGGCAAAACTACAAGATTGGATTTGTCGGAGGAAAAGATATTGATCTTTACAATCCAATGCGCACCGGCGACTCCTTGCCTTGAAATGACCGGACACGCCTCCAGACTCAGCGTTCCTTCCGGAAACATCCGTAGCCGAAAACGGCCAGCATCAGGAAAACCGCCGCCAGAATGGTCCATTTCAGCCCCGAGGAGGAAAGGCTGGTCTGTTCCGCATTCGCCCTTTCGGATTTCATCTTGAATCCTTTGACCGGGACCGCCTCGTTCCTGTTCGGGGCGGTCGCTTTCTGCTCTCCTGTCCTGACATTCGGAGACGGGGCGGCTTTCGGCGAATCCGCTCTTCCCTTTCCGAAGCCGGTCAGCTGTTTCTGAAGCTCCCGCCGTTCCCGGACCTGAACGTCAAGTTTCCTTGCAACGGCTTTTTCGACGGCAACCTGGAACTTCATCACCAGATCGGGCGACAACACGCCCGGCATGGAAATCAGGTTCACCACCATCTGATTCAGCATGGGATTGTTGCACGTATGGTCACAGCAGGCCATGCCCTGCCGGATCACGCTGCGCGCATAGGAGGCGGCCAGCGACTGACGCTCGGAAAGATCGGCGGTCCAGTAGTCTTTCCGGACCGCTTCCAGCATGCGTCCGGTCATGGACTGGAACGCCCATTCGTTGTTTGCGGCAAAGAACTCTTTCAGGTTCAGACGATAGCGGTCCTGCACATAGATTTCGTAAAGATTTTCCCAATCGGAAGGACGGATGTTTTCCGGGGTGACGGCCTGCCATCCCCAGACGTTGTCCATCATGCGCGCAAGCGTTTTTCCGCCTGAATAATTTTCCTTCATCATGGCTTCGATCCATTCCCGGCTGTAGAGCCGGTTATCCAGTTCAGCACTCAGAAAACTTTTCAGGGAAGTAATCTTTTCCGCTGAAACGGTGCGCTGGTCCACGATATATTCCGAGGGAGCTTTTCCGGAGTTCTTCCGGACCGCAAGGGAAAGCCCTCCGAAATACTGATACATGTCGTCGATATCCGTCACGCCGTAAACATTGCTGGAGCGGGAATGAAGCATCGCCTCCACGCGGGCGAGTCCGGAGGAGAGCGCGGCGCGGCTCTCGCCGATGTCGCCTTTTTCATCCACGGAGTAGCCCATGTTCCGGCCGTAGAGGGCGGCCAGTTCATCGTCCTTTTCCCAGTGTCCGGAGGCTCCGGCCAGACGGTTGACCCGTGTGCCGTAGGTGCCGGGCGCGGGAAAGAAGATGCGCCGGGCGCTCCAGTCGGCGGCCTCGCGGGCTGAATACCCCTGCGCCTTGAGGCGGGCGGCGGCCTCTTCTGTGCCGCGTCGGATGAAATTCTCGGCATCAGTCAGACGGGCAGCCTGACGCTGGGCTTGATCGAGCTGCCGGATCAGATCGCCGAACTGGTCGCGGTATGCGCCGGAAGTCGTGATCAGCACATCGATCCGGGGACGTCCGAGCCGCGCGCCGGGAACAGGCATGACGCCCGTCACGCGGCCGTTTCCGTCATACGTCGGACGCATTCCCATCAGGGCGAGAGCCATCGCCTCGTTGACTCCGTCCGTCCGGGTGGTCTCCCCGGCCCACAGGATAATGGCCGCCGTGCGGGGATAGCGTCCGTGTTTCTGTTTTTCCACCGTCAGCAGGTTCTCCGCCAGCTTTGCACCCTTTTCCATCGCGTCCGGGGTGGGAATCTTCGCCGGATCGAAGGAATAGAAGTTCCGTCCGACCGGAAGCATGCGGGGATTCCGCAGGGGATCGCCCGACGTTCCCGGTTCGATGAAGTGTCCGGACAAGGCACGAAGCAAGGCGTTCATTTCATCCCGTCCGGCATTGCGCAGATGTTTCCCGGCCTCCGCCCTTTCCGCCTCGGGAAGCTGTCCGAGCATGGCTTCCACTTCCTTTTCGGAAGGCGACACACCGAAGGTATGGAGCCCGAACGGCGTGGGCATCCGGCGGTTTTCGGCATAGTCGTCCAGCTTCCGGACAAGATCCGGATCGGACGGCTTCAAGGCAATTTTTTTCGTCAGACCATGCTCTTCGGCATACCGGAACAGGGCCTTTTCACGCTGAAGTTTCAAGGACGGATCAGCGGCCTGGCAGTCGGCGATCTTCCGGGTGAGTTCCGGGAGGAAACGATCCTGTTCCGGAACCTTCAGGAAGGGCGTCAGGTGATCGATCATCACGGCGGAGGCGCGGCGCTTGGCAACGATCCCCTCCCCTATGCCGTCGGAAATATAGGGATAGATTTCAGGGATGTCGCCGCGCACGACCCACGGGGCGCAGGCTTCGCTCAGACCGAGCTGTTTTCCAGGCAGCCATTCGCTGGAGCCGTGACGCCCCAGATGAACCATGGCGTCCGCGCGGAATTCGTGCCGGAGCCAGAGATACACGGCCAGATACTGATGATGCGGCATAATCGTGGCAGAGTGCATCAACTTGTGCGGATCGTCCAGCCAGCCGCGCATGGGTTCCGGCAGGATCACCAGATTGCCCCGTCTCAACACAGGAAGGATAAAGTCGTTTCCGACTGTCATGATTTTTGAATCCGCGGGCCTGCCCCACTCAGCGGTCACGCGGTTCCGAAGAGTCTCCGGAAGCTCCGCAAACCATTTTTCATATTGTATTTTGGGCAGCCGTACCACTTCTCCGTGGGCGCAGAGTTCATCCAGTTCGCCGGACGCCCAGGAACCGACGTTGCGGGCAGTCCGCAGAATGAGCTTCGTCAGGGCCGGTCCGTCCAGTTTTTCCAGACCGCCGGTATTGTATTTCTCGCCGGCCAGCGTCCGCAGAATTTGACAAAGGCTTCCGGGCACGTTCAGATAGCTTGCACCGATGGTCTGCTTTCCGCCGGACCCGTTGTACAGGAAGACGGCAACCCGTTTTTCCGCATTCGCTTTTTTCCGGAGCCCAATCCATTTCTTCATTCTCTGCGCCGTGATCCTGATAGCGCCCAGAAAAGGTTCCGAAGTTTGTACGGTCCGGCCGGAAGCGGGATCAACCGAGTTCCGGGAGCCAAATAGAAGTGATGGTTCGATCATGCCGGAAATCTCCGGTGCGACAAACCCGAACGCCACGGAAAAATCGTTCATGCCCTGCGTAGACTTCTCCCACTCCGGGGTCGTCTGGCGATACAGCCGCAGGGCGTTGAAAACAGGCAGGTCGAGCTGCTTCATCGCCAGCCGCATGGGTTCGCCTAGTCCGGATTTGAACTTGAACGACAGCGCCAGCAGGCCGTCCACGAGAGGCGCCCCGTTTTCATCCAGAAGAAGTTCCCGGATCACGCGAACCTCGTCGCCGTAAACGATCGCTACATTCAATCCCTGACGCTCGTACTCGTCCGTCAGATGGCGGAACAAAGCCAGTTCGACCGGCTGGATGCTGGCCGAATGAACGGCAAAGGCCACCAGCGGATTTTCTTTCTTGAAGTGGCCGTTCTTCAATGCCCAGTCCCGATACCCGGACAGCGAATCGAAGATTTTTTCAGCGGCAGGATGAGTGACTCCGATCTCGGGAATCGTCCGGGGCGCCTCAAAACGAACGTTCTTATCCAGTTCGCGGTTGACGATCCAGCAGACCATATTCCGGTAATTCTCCGGCAGACGGGTCGAACGGTAAGCCTTGAGTTCGGCGGGCTCCTTCGAGGGAATATTCCGCGGAAGACGGCGCGATGCCATCGCATACAATTTTGTTTTCGAGAAATCGATCTCTTTTGAAACGAGTTCCCGCAGTTCGGAAACCAGCGCGTTGATGATCAGAACATCCGCCTGTTTCGCGCGGCTTTGAATTCTGTCCCACGGATCGATGGAAAAACAGTAATACTCAAAGGTGATGCCTTGCGGAAACTTCAGTCCGGCAAAAGCCTCACCGAACAACTCGGAATCGTTCGCCCCGCCAAGGAATACGACGGAAGCCGCGTGGACTGTCATGGAAAAAATCATCAGAAGGATAAGGAACAGAACCGCCGCGGACCGCCTCATTTTCATTCCTCCGGCACATAAATCATGGAGCCGTCCTCCAGACGGTAGGCGGTTCCCAGCCGGATTCCCTTTCCCGCGGCTTCCTCGCGCGTCATTTTCACCGCCTGGATTTTGCGTCCCTTCTTCTCAATCAGGACCATTTCGCCGCTGCTGCTTTTCTTTATGAGCGTCATGTCGGAATCTTTGGAAAAAAGGTCCTTGACCTCGAACGCGGTAATCAGCGCCAGCAGAAGCGCGGCAATGAAGATGACCGCCGTGTCGAACAGATTGACAACGCCGCTCATGGGGTCGTCGCAGTCCATATCCTCTTCAAACGCCCTGCTGTTCCGCATGAACCTCATTCGGGACTCCCGCCGAACTGTTTTTCCGTGAGAAATTCCATCTCCCGGATGTCGTCTTCCGCAAAGCGCCGCCGGATGATGAAAACCAGATAGGAAATACTGCCGATGACCAGACCAACCACGGTTGTCGTATAGGCAACCACCAGTTCGGAAGTCATGACGGACATGTCCCCCTGACCGAGACTGGCCAGAGCCGTCCCCATCGGAACCAGTGTGCCGATCAGCCCCAGTGCCGGACCGAGCCGCGCGGCAATACGGAATTTATCCAGTTGTGCGTGACGGTGCTGAATGCTTTTCCGCAGACAGTTCTGGACTTCAGCCTCGCCGGCATGACTTCCGAGGAGTCCCTCCAACCTCGCCAGATAGGTTTCCACCGGAGAGGTCTTCTTCTCCGGAGAAAGGCGTCTCCGCCGGATCCAATCGCCAAAAAGAGCGCCGCATTCAAAGAAAATCCACAGGGACAATCCTGCCAGAAGAAGAAGCACCGGATAAAGCACACAACTGGAAAGCAGGAAAATAAAAGTTTTGATCCCGGCAAAAAGGTTCATGTTCACGGTCCTTTACTTACGTTGAAATGTTGCCCGCAGGAAACCGGTTGCGGCCGCAGCAGCCAGCAGAAGGCTCACGACGATGGTTCCCATTCCCACGGAAACATTTCCGGAGGAAAGTGCGGCGGAATAGAGCTTTCCCGAATCCTGAAAACGGGGGGCGATCAGCAGAATCAGGAAGAAATACAGTGCGATGAAAACCATCATGCGTCCTGTGAAATGGAGAGGATGAAGCGAAAACAGCTTTCCGGCTCCCCATAGTCCGAGCAGAAATACGGCATTGGCCAGCAGGAAGAAGAGGGGAACGCCCAACCAGAGCCGAAGCCCGGATTCGGGAAACAGCATCCGGGAAAACGCGCAAACCAGAAACACCGCCGAAGCACAGACCGGGCAAGGCACGGCCAGCAGGAGCCATCCGGCGGAATCCATCCGGTCCGGACAGTCCGTTTCCCGGCGGCACAGAAGCCGGATTCCCCAGGCAAGAAGCCCGGCGCAAAGAATCAGGTGGAGGAGCACTCCCGTTTCTAGAAAACGCATGGAATCCCCGGCGAAACGGAAGAGGTCGAACTTTTCCAGAATCGCGAACACCGCTCCGAACAGAATCATGTACATCCCCCATGTGACCGCCAGAAACAGCATGCGCTTCCTTCCGGATGCGGTCAACGAGAAGAAATAATATTCGCCGACGGCCGTCTTGAAGGCAAAGATTCCCAATGCCAGCGCCAGACCGAGTGCGATTCCAGCCGATTCCACGGAAAACATGCGGCTCCTTTATTACGATTCTGTAAAACGTAATAATATAGCATGGAGTCCGCAAGAAGCAAACGGCTTTCCTGTAATTCATGAATGCTCCCGGCAGACCGCCGAACCAGCTTTCGCGGACCAATGCCGCATCCTCATTATTCCGGGGAATGAGTCCGGCGGTAGCGGCCGGGGCCGACGCCGTAATATTTGCGGAAGAGTTTCGAAAAGTGAAAGCCGTCGTAAAAACCGCAGAGGGAAGCGATCTCCTCGGTTTTCAGTTCATCGGCACGAAGCATCGCCGCCGCCTTCTCCAGACGGCGCAGCAGAAGGAAACGTCCGGGCGGCACGCGGTAAAGGTCATGGAACAGTTTGCGGAAATGCGGGTAGGAAATCCCGGCTTTACGGGCGGTCGTTTTCCAATCGCAGGAAACGGGAGGATCGGCGGACAGGCTTTCCGCAATCCGCCGGAGCTTCCGGACGGATGTCGGAGCCGTCAACGGATTCTGTTCGGACAGCTGTAACAGAATCTCCTCCAGCTGGTGCAGGGTCCTCCACTCCGGCGAACCGGACAGAGCCAGGCGTTCCAGAAGAACATCGAATGCCTCGCTGAATTTCTCCGGATTGCCGAGTGGGATGACCGGATTGAAAAGGGGAAACAGCCGTTCATGGACATATGCCTCCGCCAGCGGCCCTTTAAAGGAGACAAACCGGTGATGCCAGCTGCCACCGTCACGACGTCCGAACCGGAAGTGCGGTCCCGGATAGGTCAGCCAGACCACAGGTCCCCGGAGCCGGACCGTCGGACCATCGTCCACTTGCAGATCCACTTCGCCGCTTTCCGCATACTGGATCACATAGTAGGTGAAAAACTTGTCCACCCATGCCCTGCAGACGGGGACATGGTTGAATCCGATAAAGGATAATTTTCTGTTTTCCGAAAAAATCATTTCATACCAATTTTTGAATATTTTATCCATGTTATTTCCATGAAAATATATTATAATATCCATAAATAATCAAATGGAGATTTTAAAATGAAACCTGATTTCGACTTACGTCTGCTGAATGGACTTTCAAATCTCGATGAAAAGCATCTGTCCGCCGCACGCGACCGTCAGTGCCGGGCCTGGCGCCGTGAAAAACTCGATGTGCCGCTGCTCCTTCTCCAAGGAAAACTGACTCCGGAACAGGAAATCATTCCGGAATATGATTTCCAGCAGATATTCAACTCCCGGGAAAAAATGCTCTGTCAGGAAATGCGCGAAGCATGCATTACCGGCAACGCACGTTCCGATGCAGTGCCGTCGGTCCGCGCCAACCTCGGAACGGGAATCCTCCTCTCCTGCCTCGGGCTGGAACAGGAAACCTTCCCGGATAAAATGCCCTGGCTGAAACAGCACCTGAGCAAAGCGGAAATTTCCCGGCTGACTTTCGACGACCTCCGTCCGCGCGGGAGTTTCGCACGCGGTCTGGAAATGATGCGCTTTTTCCGGGAAGTTCTCAACGACGCGCTTCCCATCTATGTCATGGATACCCAGGGACCGTTCGACCTCGCCCATCTGATCATGGGCGACGATCTGTTTCTGGAACTCTATGACGATCCGCCTTTCGTTCATCATCTGATGACCCTCTGCACGGAACTCGGACGCCGGACGCACCTCTGGATGAAGGAGATCACCGGCGAACCCGTCGAAAAATTACACCACTGCAACATTCTGTATTCAGACAGTTTCGGAATCCGCATCTGCGAAGACACCACCGCGCTGCTGGATGAAAAGAATATCCGGGAATTCGCCATTCCCTATTCCCGCGAACTGGCCCGGGAATTCGGCGGCGCATGGGTTCATTACTGCGGCTACAACGAGGCGCTGACCAACGCCATACTGGAAGCGCCGGAATTCCGGGTCCTGCATTTCGGACACATTCCGGGACATGAACAGTCGATCCATTTTCATGCCGTGATGGAAAAGTTCGCCGCCAACGGCAAAGTCAATCTCAACAACTGGCCTTTACTGCCCGGCGAAACGGTGAAAAACTACCTCAAAAGAATGCACGATTACGCGGCGAAAGGGCTGCTGGCCTGCTGGCTCTCACCTGTCCCTGAATGGAGTCATGACGGCCTCGGCGAAACAGAAAGCATCAAACATTTCTGGGAAGACCTGAACTGATTCGGAAAACGGAAGAAAAACAGGCTTCGTTTTTCTTCCGTTGCTTCATTTTGCAAAACGTGACAACAGCAGGTTGATGATCCGGCTGTAGTTGGCATCGTCCAGCTGGATCGTCCGGCTGCCGTTGGTCAGGATGACAACCACGACATCGTATTTCGGATCCAGGACCAGAAAACACCCGCTGGCTCCGGCATGTCCGACAGCCGCTTCCGAGTTCAGATCGCCGAAACAGCGCCCGAAACGCCGGGTCTGGCTCTTGAGGAAAAAAGCCGGAGTGCGGTCATAGCGTCCGCGGGTCATCTCGCGGAACATCAGGTCCACGGAAAACGGGTTGAGAACTCCCCCCTTGCCGGTCTTCCGTATCTCCAGCAGATGCCGCGAGAATTTCACCAGATCTCCGGCTGTGGTCCGCATTTCGCTTTCGCCGATGTGCGGGGCAAATTTCGTATTTTCCATGGCGAGCTTGTCGAAGATCTCCTTTTTCCCGTAATCCTGAATCGGCATGCCGGAAACGCGCTCGATCACGTCCGACAGCACATTATAGCCGGCGCTGAAATACTGGAAATCCGTATCGGCGGGAAATACCCGGATCAGACCGCGGTAAAAGACCTGTTTATCCTTGGCAACAGAGCCGCTGGTCTGGCGGCATCCGGAAGTATGCGTCATCAGGTAAAGCAGAAGGATATCATCGAAAGGATACTCCGGAATGTATTGACGCACGTTGTCGTAAATGGAAAGCTTCCCCTCCTCCATCAGACGGACCATCAGGGCCGCGGTGAAAATCTTGGTGATGGAAGCCACATGGAGCGGCGTATCCTTTGTGAAATTTCTGTTCTTTTCCTCCCCGTCCGTGCCGACGAACTCATACAGGATTTTTCCTTTCTGTTCGATTGCAACAGACATGAACTCGATCTTTTCCTTCCGGATCACTTCCCGCAGATAATCGTCACAGAATTTCGCATCCGCGGATTCCGCAAAACAGGGAAGAGAAAAGCCGAAAGCAAAAAAAGCGGACAGTGCCGACATGTGTTTTCCGATGGGATTCAACATTTCGTTCCTTTCATTATTGATATTGGTTTACATGTTCACCTATCTTCATTATACCATTTTTCTTTCAATTGTCAAGAAGCAAATCGAAAAAAGGTTATTATAAAGAATCAGGGAGTATGCGTCCTATCATTTTCCGCGAAGCAGTTTCAGCACCGTGATTTCCGAAGGAACGCCGAGCCGGACCGGGAAGCCGTTCCAGATGCCGGACCCGTTCGAAACGTAAAGCACCATGTCCCCGACCCGGTAGGAGCCGGAAACAAAACCGCCGTTGTACTGTTTCACAAGCAGGTCAAGCCCCAGAATAATCCCGCCGTGCGTATGTCCGGAAAGCTGCAAGTCGACTCCCTCCGACGCCGCTTTCACGGCCAAACGCGGCTGGTGCGCCATCAGGATTTTTGCCGTTCCGGGCGGTATGCCTTTCAGGGCTTTTTCCACATCCGGCAATTCTCCGCCACGGATTAATGCAACGGGATCGGTTACCCCGGCAAGAGACAGTTTTCCATTCAGAAGCATGACATGAGAGTTAGGCAGCATCCGGATTCCGAGAGTCGGCAGAAACTTCATCCATTCCTCATATCCGGAATAATATTCGTGATTGCCCGGGATTCCGTAAACGCCATACCGGGCCGACAATTCTTTCAAGGGCAGCAATTCCCTGCCGCGGAGAGCCACCGACCCGTCTACGAAATCGCCGAGAATCAAGATCAAGTCGGGATGCTGCGCGTTGGTCCGTTTCACGATCCCTTCGATGAAACCCGTTCCGGTCAGGCCGTCCACATGAAAATCAGCCAGAACGGCAATCCGCATCCCGTCCGCTTCCGTCGGAAGATTTTCCAGAACCACCGTTCTCTCCCGGACCGCCGGGATTCTCCTGCCGTTCCAGACGCCGAACGTACCCAGCAGAAGAGCCGCTCCGAGAAGAGCCAGGTTCACCCGATTGTTGATTATCCGGAAAGATTCCGGACGTTTTTGCTTCCGGAAAGCGTAGTAAAGAATCCAGCCGCCCCGTACGATGTCTGCCGCAATCAGCAGAACGGCAAAAAGGAAAAACACGGCAAAAAGCCAGGAGGAAACCAACAGGACAGGTACCGGGAGATCGGGTGCAAAAAACATTCCGCCGCCGAAAAAATGCAGAATCTGAAATTTGCACGCCACGGCCAGAACCACGGCCGACATTCCCGCTTTCCAGCCCCAGTGAATACGCATCGGCAGGATGGCCCGGACAATCACGATTCCCGCCAGAAGCAGGGCGAGATACAACAAAAAAAACAATTTTACCGTTCCTTTCAGGCGGAACCACACGAATTCACGGTCCGTCATCCTGAAACTATAGCGCGCAGTCCTCCGTTTTGCAAGGCCGGAGACAGATTGCTACCGAATGCGAAAACGGAAAATTTCAGGATTTACGGAATACGACATCAAGGCTGATTTCCCGGAAATTCATACTGTCCGAAAAGTCGGAAGCTTCTATCCGGGTAAAACCGTCGGCAAGAGTTTCCGGCGGTATTTCCGATTCGAATTCCATGTCCGTTTTCCGAATCGCGCGGAAAGGATTTCCGTTGATCCGGACACCGAACGAATCACAGGCAGTCTCCACGGAAATCCGGAGTTTCACGCCGGCCCCCTCTTCCGGCTTCCAGGCCGTGTAAAGACGGAACGCCGCCATTTCACCGGGACTGACTTCCTTTGGAAGAGGCGACGGATACGGAATGTGAGACTGATCGCGTTCTTTACACCAGTTTTCGTAAAAACCGGGAATCCGGAAAATCCGATCCAGTTCGCTGAGACGGATGTCGGAATCGTCCCAACTGAGGCGGAAAGTGTGGTTTTTTCCCCGGAGGAGTTCAATGGAATCCAGATCGTTGAGGATTACTCCAGCCGTTCCGTCAGCCATGTCGCGCAGACTTCCCATCCAGTTGAAAAGATGAACTCCCTCCGCGCCGCGATGATAGGCCGCCGCCGCAACGCCACGTGCTTCTTCCATCGTGGTTGTACGACTTTTTTTCCCGGAAGGGTCTGTCTGGTAGCCGTGTTCCAGAGAAACAATGACAGGAAAACGATTTCCGATCGCCTCATGCCAGCGTTCGACGGGGGCATCCGATTCGATACCGCATCCGAATTCCCCGATAAAAAGTGAATCGACGATTTTTTCCCGGCACCATGCGACCGCGTCCAGTCCGAGCCGCAAAGCGTTTTCCGGGGTCAGTGGAACCCGCGCATGCAAGGTGATTCCGTGGCCGCGCCGTGCCTCCGCCTTCCTGACGATTTCCTTCGCTTTCCGCATGAAGTCCGTAATCAGAGGGGCCCGTTCGGGTCCTTTCCCATAAGGGACATGCGAGGGCCAGCGCATCCAGTCGAGGAAAATACCGTCCGCATTGTAGCGGAGGGAAAGTTCCTCGATCAGCGCCAGAAAACGTTCGCGGATGATTTCGTGCGAATAATCGAAGGTGTTTTCGCAGGGGTGCGAAACATCATTGCAGAGAAGTTCGGGATGTTCGCGCCAGAAATCCGAGTGCAGGGGGTCCTGCGGATCGTGCCCGTTGTGAATGTCATTCATGCGGACCCCGATCCACGGGGAGACGCCGCGCTTGCGGGCGCCGTCCAGAAGATACGCATTGGAATCGATCCCCTGATTGAAAAGCACCTGAAAATTCGCGGACCTCCGGTAAAGCCACGGATTGTGCGAACCGCGCATGAAGGGCTGTCCCATTCCGAGCGAACAATCGAAGCCGTCGAGGTGCGACTGCATGACCTTGCTCGGATAGTTGGTCTTCATGGCGTTGACTCCGACGATCAGGACGCCCAGACGGGTGCCGCCGATCGTATTCAACGGCACGTCCAACTCCCTGGCAGTGATGGTTCCAGCCTCCGTCCTGAAAACCCTTGCGTCGCTGTCTTCATCGAAAAATATCATTTGACTTTTCCTTTTTGAATTCGGAAGGTAATTTCATACGAAGCGCTGAGTCCTGCATTCAGGGTATGTTCGCGGAAGATCGGTTCGAAAGAAGGCGCCGGGGTTGAACCATCCCACATGACGAAGGCGTCGAAATCCGCTGACGGCGCGATGGATACCGTCAGTTTGAGATCCTTTGCCGGATCGTTGAAGACCACCTTCGGAGAAGAGACCAGCGTGGTCGGGCTCTGCTTGCCTTGAATCAGGAAGGTGCCCGGCTGGGCGGAATGCCTGAATGCGCGGATTCCGTAGTTGCGCTTGAGCTTCAAGGGACCTTGGACAGTCTGGTATTCAAACTCCGGGAAAAGAATCATGTTGTGCCAGCGGAAGGCAAAACTCTGGCTGTCTCCGGTGGAGTTGACGATCGTGGAGGTCTGCTTGACTTCGCCGTCGGAGATGCGAAGTTTCTTCCGGATCGTGACGCCCTCGAAGAATTTACTTTCGGAGTGCGAAATCCGGCGTTCCATTTCCAGAACCAGCGCGTTCTTCTCTTTGGAAAGGGAAATCACGCGAACGGGAGACTGGAGCATGAACGGACGCGGTTCCCATGCTCCTTCGATTCCGAGCCCGAAGTTCGGATTCACCGCGGTGATCTGGGTCCCTTGATAGATCCAGCTTGCGATCTTTCCGCCGTGTTTCAGTTCAACGGCAAGCTTCTGATTCGGGGAGAGGAAGGTATAGACGCCGTTTTCGTATTGCGCTTCGATCCCGTCGCCCTTGACGTTTTTGAGATTGGAATAGTCGGGAACGTCATCGGCGCTGCGCATAACCTTGAGCTTTGCGGCCTCTTTTGCCTCAAAGTCCATGGCTTTTTGGATGTCCGGCAACCGTTCGTCCATGGTCTTTTTGACGGTGCTTTGCGCAATGACCATACCCGGAATACTCATCCCTTTCTGATACGGGTAGATTTCGTAAAGATTCCAACGGAAGGCGCCTACCTGAAGGAGGATGCCCTTTTCAAGTTCGCCGCCGGTGAAGAATTTTCTGCTGTCATTGGTGAAAACCGCTTTTTGTGACGGAAGAAAAACAACATATGGTTCATTTTCCTTCAACCCGGCGATCTTGAGCGTGAAGAAGCATTCGCCCATCTGCCAAAAATTGCCGACCGCGCCGAGAAATTTTCCATCCATCTCATACCCGACCGTCTGAAGGAGACTCTGATCCTGAATGTCCGGATAGGCTGAATTGCTTCCGCCCTTGTAGTAGCTTTCCGGCACGGGGGTGACCGGAACGGCGCTTACACGGTCTGTGCGTTTTCCCTTGAAAACATAATTTTCGGTTGCGGCGATATCCTGCGCGACTTTTGCAATCGGCACGAAATAGCGATGGTCGTAGCCATAAGGGAAGATATAGGCGAGGGCGCCTTTCCATTGGTGGAGGAAGTAGCAATACATCTCGAAGGCGGGCATTTCAGGCGCGGTGCTCCAGGAGAAACACTGGTTTCCATGCGGATAGGCGATGATCTTCGGGAACTTCGCCGGATCGGAAATCCGTTTCGCAAGATATGTCTGAACGTCGCGTGCGCACAGAAAGACCTGAAGATAGGCCGCGTTGTTGTAAACGTAAGGACTCTTCATGTCGCGGAAGACATACGGGCCCCAGGGACAGATCCATGGCGTGGTTTTGATATATTCTTCAGGGTTGTACGTCGGATAGTTTCCCGTGGTGGCGTCCCGCATGGCCTGACTGGTGATCGCGGGAAGGAAGTGGATATCCTTGCCGTGCTTTTTGCCTTCGGCGCTGACATCCTCCTCGATGGCGGTGATCAGCTGTCCCATCTGCCACGCACGGAATTTGATCCAGATTTCACGCCAGTTGTCCTGAATGTCCCTGGGCCAGGCCGCCTTGACTTTGTCCGCCGGAAGTTTGGTGTAGGCGATGAACTCATCGCAGCAACGGTCGCAGAAACATCCGCGCAGACACTGCTGCGGTTCCCAGTTGTTGTTGAGCATGTCGAATTTGTTTGCGGCAATGTCCGCCAGAAGGGGAGGCATGACGACATTTTTGTAGTAGTCGCCGCGCCGGTAGACTTCTGTGGGGCAGATCGCTTCGCCGCATCCGGCGGCATACATGGCGGGTTCAATGCTGCCGTCGACTCTGCGGAAAACCACATTGGCCGGTTTGCCTTTTTTCCCCATGTCGTATCCGTTGCTCGGCCCCTGCCAGACCACGCGCAGCAGTCCGGCTTTCCGGTAGGCTTCCGACATGTCCGGATGATAATTGTTCTGGATGGCGTTAAATCCGCAGTCCCTGTAAAAATTGGCTTTGGCCGTCGCAAATTCTCCGGTGTACTGATTCATATAGGTCGGCATGGACCCTATCAGAAATTCCTTGGGCTGGACACTCCGGATCGTATCGATGACCTGAAAATCAAAGGTATGCACGGTGCCGGAGACGCCGTTGTTCCGGGTGTAGAATTTTGCAGGATAACGTTTGCTTCCCGCCGGAAGATCGCTCGTGATCAGAAGCGGCGGAACTACGGTTCCCGAGGAGTATTCCTTCTGGAGATGGTTTGGGGGGATCTGGATTCGCCAGGTGTTTTTCCCTTCCGGAAACGCTTTTAAGAGACGCGACGGCGTCAGAAGCCTGAAACCTTCGGGCAGTTCAAGATAGAGTTCCGGATCTTTGAGTGCAAGCCCGTCCTGATTCTTTACCGTGAAATACAGCGCGGCCGGCTGACCGGATGCCACGGCATACAGGTTGTCCATGAATCCCAGCGGATAAAGGTCGGCACTGAGTTCGTGGGTGGACTGGGCGGCGCGCAGCTCGATGTCGCCGAGTTCTATTTCACCGATCCCATACACAAAAAATCCCGGACGGATCATTCGCGTTTCAGGCGGCGCGGACAGCGCAACGGCGCATTCCCGGAAAGAACCGCTGACGTCGATCCGCTGATTGAGGTCCTCGCAGAGACGTTTGTTTCCCTTCTCATCCAGATAAGCGACAATGAGGACCATGGAGTTGAACCCCGGTCCTTTGTCGATTTTGCCGCGGACTTTGAAGCGGAGCGTGTAGGAGCCTCCCGCGGGAACGCGGATGTCCTGATAAATACAGTTGGTAACGGTCGGTTCGCCCTTCTCATTGCGGAGTTTCTTCACTTCGGGAGAGGTCGCGATCTGTGCGTAATTCGCCCCGTCGACCGTGACCACTTTCCGCGAAAACATTTTTTTGCAGGCGGAAAGCAATTCCTTGCGTTTTTCAGGGGAAACCCCTTGAAAGTTTTCTCCGCTCAACCAATTCCAGCGTATGAATTGATTCAGCGTGACCTTCGGGTCTTTGAAATTTCCGTTGGTCACATAATCCGGCCCAACTCCTTTCGCGGTCTTGATCTCACATTGGGAAAGATCCATGCTGACTCCGCCGCGATCCATTACTTCGGCATGGGACAACATGGCGCTCAGCACCAGACCGGTCATCAACAATCGTTTCATTTCACGGGATTCCTTTTTCTTATGTTCAGAACTGAAATAGAGTTCAATACCGCTTCAATCGGATGCAGGGCGGAAATGTCCGGAAAGAGAAGAAAATCCCCCCGCCCCCTTCTTTTGCCGTTGTCTTACTTTCTTACAGGTTCCGGAGCAATACCGGGTATGTATCCAAAGCCGTATTGGCAACAGGCAGCATGCTGGTTGTAACCATTCCGACATGAAAATCGCCGTAGAGCATATTGCCTCCTCCCGGATGGCGCTTGACGGAGATTCCGAGCGGCGTGGCGGACGCGGCGCTCCGGTCGGTGCCGCTCGAAATGCTGACATGCCCGAAAATCGTTGCCGGAATCTGTTCCACGGCCGGATTGGTCAGCCAGGAACCGCCCGCATCGGAGATCAGCGCCAGACGGGACGGTCTTTTCACATTTGAAAGACGGGTGAAAGTTGAATTGTTGAAACGTGTGATCAGATAATTGATCCCGTAATCCGTGGAACGGTTGACATTCGTCGGCATGTTGGGACAGTAAAATGGAGATTTTAAGGGACGCTTGACTCCAAGAGCCGTGTATTGCTGATCTTCCAGCCCGTGATAGTCCGGCAGATAACCGCGGTCGGAGAGCATATAACACCAGTATACCGTGCTGAGAGCCACCCCGTGGGAGTTGATGTATGCCGAAGACATCCAGGCAGACGATGAACTGCAATTATCCAGAGTCGCCCAGCCGTTGTTGTCGCTGACATAAAGCATTTCGGCCGTGCCGATCTGCTTTACATTCCCGAGACACTGAATGGATTGGGCTCTTTTTTTGGCATTGTTCAGCGCGGGCAGAAGAATTCCGGCAAGAATGGCAATAATCGCCACAACAACGAGCAGTTCGATCAGTGTGAAAATCCATCTCCTTCTCATACCTCATCTCCATTTTTCCGTGTAGGTTTTCTTTTTGACAGATATAAAGTAAAATGTTTCTTCATGACGGAAAGAAATTCGTCCGAAGTCCCGTTTTCCAAAGTATCGCAAATCTGCCGGTGAGTGGAAATCCGTTTGTTTTCTTCCGGGTCGTCCGGGTGGAGAAACCGACACGGATCCACCTGTGAGAAAGCTCCGAGGAGCACATTTCTGAAATTCGATGCCATGTCGTTCTCGCCGATCGAAAACAGAAAGCTGTGAAAATTCACCTCGGTTTCAATGTCATGGCTGTAGACATCAGGTCCTGCCAGCGCCCGGAGACGGGCAACAGATTCCGGTGTCTTCCGGAGAAAAATGAACTGGGCCATTCCGATCTCCAAAGCCATCCGGAGTTCCATCATCTCCTGATGATCCGACTCCGTAAACAACCGGGCATCCGCAATTTTCTTCAGGCTCACGAAAGCATCCGGACGCACCAGCACCATCCCTTTTCTCTTTCTGGACTCGACAATGTTGAGCGCTTTCAGACGGCTGACCCCTTCCCGGACAATGTTCCGGCTGATATTCAGGCGTTCGGCAATCTCGGATTCCTTCGGCAGAAGCTCTCCGGGAACCAGACCCTCCTTGTGGATATAATTCAGAAGAAGATTTTCCACACTGTCCGCCAGCGTTACCGATCTGAGTTCCGCAAAGTTACTTTTCATGATTGATGGAGCCCTTATATTTTCAATATGTAGTATTTATTATAAAAGATTTTTCCGCTTTGTCAAGTCTTTTATTATTATTTTTGAAAAAAGATTTTATTTCCTCACGGGAGATGGAAGAGAATCCGTTGAATCACGGACGATCAGCGAGGCGTGAACACAACAGACATTGTTTTCAGAAAACGACATACCGTTCGTGTTTCCAAGCAGAATCTTGACGGCGCTGACTCCGTACATCTGGAGGTTCTCATCCATGGTGCTAAGCGGAGTCAAGGCGTATCTTCCGATATCGGACGCCCCAACGCCGATGATGGAAAAATCGCGCGGAGACGTCCTTCCCATGCGGCAGGCGGAAAGCTCGGCCCGGACCGCCAGATTGTCGGCAATCGCGTAAAACGCAGTGGGCCGACTCGATTCCGGCAGAGAAAGCATTTTCGCGGTTCCGGCTTCCGCATCGTCATCGCACCAGATCCAATCCGGGGCCACCTTCAATCCGGCACGTTCCATGCCGAGCAGATAACCGTCATGACGGTCAATGATATATTGATACCCGTGTGCGTGCGGAACACAGAGGAGGCCGATTCGCGTATGGCCGAGTCCAGCCAGATACTGAACTGCCGCCGCGGACATTTCCACATTGTCCACATTGACCGACGGAAATTCGCCATGCCCGCATTCATAGATAAAAACGAGTTCAATACCGTATTTCCGCGCCAGTTCGGCAGTCCGCTCCCGGAGATCCCATTCCACGCTGGTGGAAATCATCTTCCGGATGCGGTTGCCCTGAATGGAAGAAAAAGTCCGTTCCAGATCAGTCTCGGGAAAGAGCTTGATGCTGAAGTCGTTGGCGGATGTTTCCATCATGATCCCGGAAAGCACCCAGTTCATGGAAAAGAAATCCTTGAAGCGGGTGAAGTCGCAGACAACGGCAATCGTATTGACAATCCCGGTCCGTGTGGACGATGCCAGCAGGTTGCGTTCATACCCGAGATCGGAGGCGATCCGCCGAATCCGCTCACGGGTTTCCGGGCGTACCTTGGCGGCGTAGGCATCATCGCGAAGAACATGCGAAACCACGCATTTATTTACTTGCGCAAGCGAGGCAATATCTTTGATCGTGGCAGCCATAACTGAAAATCCCTTTTCCCGTGTTTAATGCGAACGATTGCAAGTTCACATTATATTCCGAAATCCGGTTTTGTCAACCCCGAAGCCATCGTTTTCCCGGAAAAACCGCATTCCACAAAAAAATCGGAAAAAAAAAAGAAATGTCTGTTGACAAAATAAACAAAGAGATGTATAATCAGGAACAGAAACAAGAACAGTTGTTCCCGAAACAAAAGAACCCTTATTGAAAAATGAGATCAGAAAAAGGAAAAAGAAAGTCCGCCGCGGAAGAACTTTACCGCTCCTTGCGGGAGTTGGTCCTTTCGCTGCCGCTGGGGGCGCCGCTGCCTCCGGTTCATCTTCTGAAGGCCAATTACCGGGTCGGCTATTCCCTCCTGAATGCTATGCTTCTCCGATTGGAACAGGAAAAACAGATCGTCATCAAACAGCGGAAAGGAATTTTCGTAGTCGGTTCACGAAATGGAGAACAGGACTCACCTCCGGAGCCCAAGGACTGGGACAGGATTTTCATGATGCCCGGACGCCCATCCCTGGAACTTCGTCTCTACGAGACTTATTCCGGACAGGTCGATATGTGGAAAGCACTGGTCGAAGACTATAACCGGACCGATGTTTTCTGTCCCGCCGCAATCCGCTGTCTGGAAGAGCGTCAGGTAAAGGATTTGAACGATCTGGAAGGACATTTCGACTTGGCCGTCGCCGCGAACAACATGGAAGCCATGACCACATGGAATGAAGAATTCCTTTTTGACTTTTCCGCGGAGTGGGAGGACTGGAAGCCGGATGTCCCTCTATTCGACTTCGCATGGGTATCTTCTCCAACGACTCCGGGAAAGAAAATCGGATTCATACCGGGCGCGCTTGGGTCGCTCCTCTGCCATCATCCGGCCATCCCCGAAACGGACAGATTTCCGATCGACCGGGCTCCCACATACAAAGAATTGATGGAAGTCTGCGGAAGACTGTCCCGAAAATTCCCGGAGCATCTTGTCTTTCTCTCTCAGGGAATGATGGAAAATCTCTACCGGATGGGAATCCCGCTGTTCGACACAAAACGCAATGAAATCTGCCTGACGGCGGAATCCATCCGTCCATTCATCCGCTATTTCAGGGAATTCATCGCTGAAAAAAAATACGGCTCGTATGGAGCGGACCAATATAAAATCTATTTTCACGCGGGCCCGACGTCTCCGCTTCATAAAGCGGCGCTGGTGGGGATGTCCCTTCCGAAGGGGCATGTATCTCCGATGCCGCTGAATCCGGGCGGGAAGCACCTGCTGTCCGGAAATGAGATTGTGATCGGACGAAACAGCCCCCTGCGCGAAGAAGCATGGAATTTTGTATCATATCTGGCTTCGGAACGGGGACAGAATGTGGTGTCGAACCATTCCATCCAACAGCCAGCCGCCCGGAATCTGTATTCAAAAATACTTCCCGGGGAATATGCGGCAACCAGCCATCTGCAAGCGCTTCATGGAATGCTCGCCTACTCGGAATCCCCGGAACTGTTCAATGCCCGGTTCATGATCGACATGTTTCTGGACTATGTACTGCAGGGCAAAATGACGGAAGAATATTTCTGTTCCGAACTCAAGGAACGTTTCGGGCGACTTTACTTGCATCGGAAAAAATAACTTACGGGAGGTATTTATGCTGAATCGACATCCAACAGGGAAATCTTTCCGCCGTTCTCTCCGGAATTTCACATTGATTGAGCTGCTGATCGTAATTGCGATCATCGCGATTCTGGCGGGCATGCTCCTGCCCGCTCTGAATACGGCGCGGGAGAAAGCCCGCACGATGAGCTGTCTGGGAAACCAGAAACAGATCGGTTCCGCAATGCATTTCTATATCAACGACAGCACGGACTATGTCGTTCCTTTGAGTAAAAGCACATTTACCGACCTCGTCGCAGACTGTACTCAGGAGCCATGGATTGTCAAACTTTACCAGAACTACAAGCTGAACGGAAAAATCTTTCTCTGTCCGACGGCACGCCCTTTTTGTGTCGTGCCATACAATCTCCTCACTTCGGAAGGAAAGAACTATACCGCGGACGATGCGGTCAAAAACGCCAATTCCTGTTACCTCAACTATGCCTACAACGGGATATATTTCGGAGGTTACTCTGTCAATGAAAACAAAGCGTATCCTCTGTTCAAGATGACCCGTATCCGGAACGCTTCCGGAAAAGTGATGGGAGCCGAAGGCGTCAGTTCTGTGAGCGGACAACGTTCCGGATACTTCTATACTTGTCCCTACCGGTATCCGAAAGACAGTTACATCGTCAATATGGCCAATCCGCACGGGAAAACCACGCCCAATTTGCAAAGTTATCTCGGTTCCACCAACATTCTCTGGGCGGACGGACATGTTTCCACCGTGGTGAACCCCCATCGGCTCATGGGAGACATGGATTACTCATACATTCTGGAAAACAAATATTTCAATCCGATCAAATAAGGAGGATGTTTCATGTTCCGCTTCATACTTGCATTGACAGTCGCTTGCGGTGCCCTTTTCGCGGAAGAGGAAGGACTGCTCTTCAAAAGCACGTTTGACGTCTACAACACTACGCCGGATTTCGCCAAAGGGTCCCGCGAAGCATCCGGAATTCCGAAAGACCTTCAGCTCAGGATGTCTCCCGGGATCGCCGCCCCGAAATCGAATGCGGTTGTCCTCAACGGCAAAGAACGGATCGTTTACTCCGCCGTCGGCAACTTCGACCCGAGACAAGGGACGGTCTCCCTCTGGATCAAACCGGAAAATTGGGCTCCGGACAATCCATACTATCAGATTTTCTTCCAGATCCGCGAACCTGATTTTGTTTTCCTGATTTACAAGCTGATGAGAACCCAGACGCTCGCTTTCTACATCAAGGTCAAGGATCAGGTATACGCGGCACAGGCATCCGCCAAGTCATGGAAACCGGGGAACTGGTACAAACTGGACGCCGTCTGGAACCGTGGAGAAATGCGGCTCTACATCAACGGAAAATGCGACACCCCCGCACAAGTAAAGAAACTGGGCGCCGGTTTTATTCTTCCGGACCCGTTGAAAAAGGGAGCGATTACTCTCAACGAATACGAATGGTGGCATGTCAACAAGGAATATGCAACGGCATTCGACGACCTGAAAATCTATGACAGGTGTCTCTCCCAAGAAGAAATCCTTACCGCCTATGAAAAGGCCATTCCGCCGGTCAGGACCGCAGTCATCGAACCGCCCCGGGTCACGGTTCCGCAAACCCGGCCCAAGATAACCCTTGACGGAAAGATCGATCCCGCCGAATGGGAAAACGCCTCTTCCATACCGATCCGCTGTCAGTCTCCGAATGACGGAAATCAGCCGGAGTCCGCCGCAGCCGCCTTCCTTCAGGCCGATTCCGACACGTTGTATATCGCAATGCGCGCAAACCGTCCGGCGACGAAAGCGGTCCGCACGGAACCGGACGGCGAACTGTGGCTGGAAGACAGTTTCGAGGTGCATTTTTATGGAAAGGACGGAAAACACCGTCAGATTATCGTCTCCCCGCTGGGAACCGTTTATGATGCGCTGGACGGCCGGAAAGAATGGAGTTCAGGTGTCAAGACTGCGGCATTCCGCTCCGAAAATGGATGGAGCATGGAGCTTGCCCTGCCCCTGGCTTCTCTTGGAAAAGTCAATCCAGGCGATGTTCTCCCGGCAAATTTCTGCTATAGCGAACTGTCAAAACATCCAGTTTTCCATGCATGGGGAATGCTTCTCCCGCACAGATCATACGGCGACAAGGAACTCTGCGGAAAGGTCCGTTTCGGAACAGACCCGCTGGCAGTCGTTTTCGAGAATCGCGGCGAATTCAAAAATGGAGACATCAATTTTTTCACGGATGTAAAAAACGGCACGGTTGTAACAGATTTTACCCTGAAGGACAATCAGGGAAAAGTGATCTCGAAAGAACAGGTCGCCCCTGGAATCCCCTTCCGGAAAACCATTTCTCCGGGGCGGTATATATTCCAGATGGAAACCCGTGCCCCGGACAATACGATACTGTATTCACTGGAGTTTCCGGAAACCGTCAAGGAAGTGCTGACGCTGGCCGTCGAATGCTATCCCTCAAAGGAACTTTTCAAGATACAGATTGAGGTGCAGGATGCAAGCTGTTCCGGAGGAACGGTTATTCTGACGGATGCCTCCGGGAAGGAAGTTCTCGCGGAAGTTCCGTTCAAAGTCGTCCGGAAGCATGCGGAAGTCACCCTTCCCTTCCCCGCCGGGATGAAGGAAAACCGGCAATACCTGATCCGGGTCCGGCCCAACGGCGTCCGTTTTCTTGCGGAACAGAAAATCACGATTCCCGACCTGAAGGCAATCGCTTCGTATGCAAACAGGGACCATTCGGTCCCTCCCCCGTGGATACCGGTTGTCGTGGAAGGAAAAACCATTCGTGTTCTGGACCGTGTCTACACCTTCGAAAACTCTCCTTTCCCTTCGAAAATCGTCTCCCGCGGGCAGACGGTTCTGGATGCTTCTCCGGAACTCATCCTGAACGGACAGCAGTTCGAATGGTCCGGACTTCAAATCACGCAGGCGGGACAGGAAAAGGCGGAAATATGCGCGAAAGGGCACCTCGGAACAGCTACGATCCTGTGGAAAGGCGAACTCTGGTTTGACGGAATGTACAATTTCTCCATGGAATTGACGCCGTCGGCGCCGCTCGAAATTACTTCACTGAATCTTCGCTGGGCCATGCCTTCCGCCGCCGCACGATATGTAATGAATCCAAATTATCAGAAATGGGAAAACAATTCGCTCCGGTTGCATTACACCCCAAAGGAGAACAGTTCCCTCCTGTGGCTGACCGGCGTTGAAAACGGTCTCGCATGGTGGTGCGAATCCGATGCCAATTTCGTGAACGCCCCCGATGAAAAGCAGATTACGCTCCGGCGCACCGGAGACAAAGTCGATGTGAATATCGGAATCATATCCCTAAAATGTTGTCTCAAAGGGAAAGCTGTCTATACCATGATGTTTCAGGCGACGCCTTCACGGCGTCCTCCGAAAGACTGGCAGAATGTGAACTTCGGATTCGGACACCCCCGGACCAATTTCCATGTCAATTATGAAAGCGAAACCAATCCGAAGGCCGCCACCGCCATCGACTCCCTGACAACCATGCGTCCATTCGACGATGCCGCGATGACCCGCTTCACACAGGAACTGAAGAAAAAACGGAATGCCCGTCTGACGATCTATACCATGCCGGTCCATATTGCGAACAACCAGCCGGAATTCCTGTTTTTCGAACGGGAATGGATGCTGACGCCTCCAACCACCTGGAGCAGTTTCAAGGACGGCGATGGAAAAGGGATCACCATCTATCCTTTCTGTACCATGACCCCTGCCAAAGACTTGTATGCGGCACGCACGGAAAAATTCTTTGCCGATCATCCCGATCTGGGCGGAATCTACTATGACATCTGTCACGTGGCATCCTGCGACAACGCACTTCACGGATGCGGCGGCGTCGATGCATTCGGGAAGCCGTATTCCAAGTCGACCGCACTGGGATTGCGCAGCTACCTCATGCGGATATACAAACTTCACAGAAAATATGGCGCCAACCTTCTGAACCACGCCCATAACTACTTCTTCCCCTTCGTTCACGACTTCGGCGACTCATGGATCCCGGGAGAACAATATATCTGGGAAGTCGGGAAAAATCCGAAATACTTCTATTTTGAAGGCATTCCGCCGGAAGAGTATCAGTGCGCTTATAACTCGGAAATCCGAGGGGTGGGAATCTATGAGATCATCCAGCTCTGCCGCGCGGCGGAATTCGTTCCCGAACTCAAACCGAAAAAAGCTGAAATTCTGAGCGAGGAATACGGGATTCATGCGCTCGCGCCGGCTTTACTTCATAACCTCGGAATCACACCGGGAGTCTGGGGCGGAAAAATAGTCTCCACGTGGCGCCAGATCAAAGAGGAAGTCAACCTGCCACAAGCGGACTTCCATCCCTACTGGATTTCGGACGCGGTCCGCTCCGGAACCCCGGGAATCCTGTGTTCATGGTATGAGTGGAAAACGCCTTCGCCCTTCTCTCGAATGATGGTCATCGCCAATTCCGGACGGGAACCCGGCAAGCTGTCCCTGAAAGTGGACTGGAAAGCCTTGAACCTGTCCCCGGAAAAAGTTCGTCTCCAGGACCTCTGGAATCGGAAGGAACTTTCCCTCTCTTCGCTGGAAAATCTGTCGCTGGAAGGCAATCATTTCCTTCTCATCGGAATTTCGGAAAAAGAGTCCCGCTGATACTTGCCTCGCCCTGAAAAGCCGGAATGCGTCAGCCTGGCTTTTCAGGGGACTGCCAGCGGCATCCCTGTTCCGCCTCAAGCCGTTTCAGGATTTCACCATCGGCGAATAAAATGCGAATACAAGCGTTCCCGCAAGGATCAGGGAAATTCCGACCCAGCCGGAAGGGGGAATCCCCTGACGGAAAACCAGCAGCAGGGCGATCTGACACAAGAGGAAGGAAGCGCCGGTGGTGATGCCCAGCACCGAGGCAGGGTCCATCTGCCGGTGAAGCTGAATCAGCAGGAGAATACTCACCATGCCGAACAGGTTGCCGAGAATGAATCCGGGCCAGTAGCGGGCGGACGCCAGACTGCTCCACTTGAAAAACAGGGCCGCTATGATCTGAAGCGCAAGAAAAATCCCGAGACAAATGGCAAGGCGCATATCCAACTTCTCCTATTCCGGTTTTCCACAACCCATTCCATCCGGCCGAATCATCCGGCAAATCCACGCCGTCTGGATTTGCTTTTTGATTTTCCGCGCATATATTACACCCCAAATTCAGATTTTGAATTGATGGAATTACTGAAAACATGAATGAAATTCCTGAAACGGAAAATCTGTCCCGTCGTCAGACCGATCCGGGCAGTGGAAAAAAAGCGTTGCCGCTGGACCCTCATTTCGAGTATATCGTCGGGGCGCTGACAACAGCGGAACAGGGAGGTTCGACCGGCTGGCGCACCCTGCCATTCCATCTCTGCTATGTGACCTGCGGCAATCCCGGAAAAGACACCGGCAAAACCCTGTTGGAAATCGCCGGGTCCGAACCGGTAAAATGCGGGTTCAAGGAAGTTGTTTTCATTCCGGCGGGCGTCGCCCACCGGGTCAAAGACATCTCAGAATCCCCGTCATACCAGAGTGTGTGGATTCATTTCCGGATGCGGATTCTCGGCGCCCTCGATCTGATCAGTTTCTATGACGTTCCTCCGAACATTGGAAAAAATGACCGGATTTTTCAGAAAATGCAGGACCTCGTGAACTTGCCGAAGGATTTGGATTTCTTCGATTCGGCACGTCAGCAACTGCTCGGATTCGACCTCGTCTCGGAACTGCTCCGCTTCGGAACGCGGAATCGTCTTCCCGCTTCCTGGCGCGGAGACATGGAACGGCTCATGCCGGTATTCCAGTTCCTGACAACCCATTCGACCGAACACATTCCCCTTGCACGGCTTGCCCGGAAAGTCAATCTGTCCCCTTCCCGCTTTCTGGCGCTCTTCCATCAGTTTACCGGATGCTCACCGGGGAAATTCCGTGAAAACGAACGCTTCCGTCAGGCGTGTGTGCTTCTTCAGAAAGGCGAACTGAAATTTTCGGAAATCGCGGAAATTCTCGGTTACTGCGATGAATTCCATTTCAGCCGGAAATTCAAACAGTCTTCCGGAATAAACCCGAAAAACTATATTGCTCACTTCCGGTCAATACATCCCGATCTGTAAGATTTCCGCAAAAACGGCGGTTCAGGTCAGTTTCAGGATCAGAGGCCGGTAAATTTCCAGCGGTTCTGAAACCGTTGCACCCTCCGGAGAAATGGAAAACGCGACGTCACGCCAACGCCCATCGGGCAAAAGCATGCGGATGGATTCAGGTTTCCTTTTACAGCAGAGCCGGATCTCCCGCAACGGTTCGAAATTGAGGTTAAAAACAGCAACAAGCGTCTCTCCACAATCATTGCATCCGACACGGATGTAGATGTCCTGTTCGTTTGCAACCGTCAACGGAATTTCCGCCAGTTCGTTCAGAATCGACTCCAGCCAGCGTTTCCGTTCCGGGGAAGTGATATATACATCGAGCGTCCCGCACCAGACAGCAACACGCGCATTGTCCCGGTTGAGAAATAAAGTGCTTCCGACCCCGACTTCTTTTTTTTCCGCAGCGGCGGCATACGGGGTTTTCCAGAGACGAGTGAGGATGCGGGTCTCACCCGACAAAGGTGTCAGACAACGGCAAGCAGAATTGTAAAGCATCCGCAGTTTTTCGGGATTATCCGAGTTTTGCTCAAAAGAAAAATGCGGACAATCCGGGGAAACTTTCACCCCGAGAAGCTCTCCGTATCCGCGCCGTTGAAACTCTTCCGCTGCAAGGGAGTCCAGAAAAAGATTTTTGTGCGACATCGCTTCAAAATCCCGGTCCGACATGTTTGACGTCAGCGCTCCCGTGAGTAAAAAGCATTCCGCCGCGCCGTCCCCGGGCTCCCGGAACGTCCCAGGTATCCCCATTCTTCCCAGCGCGTCGCTCTGCCATTCCGGACAGGTGAAATAGTCCGGATAAATCAGCGGATGAAAGTTTTTCTCCAGATCCGCAAGCGGAGTTGAAGGCCCTTTCCAGACCACCTTTCCAACCTCGTTTTCAAGAGTCCGGTAAAATCCCTGATACCGGAGCATGGACTCCTCATAAGCCGTGTTCCGATAGCCTTTCGGATTGGTGAAGTTCGCAATCCAGAGCTTGGCGCCATTCAGATCGTTCAGGATAGCACCGGTAATGTGCGCGTGCATCGAGACCGCCGATTTGCTGTAGAGATTCTGCGGAAACGTGTCCGCCTCGTCCAGAAGCTCCCGCACCGTTCCGCATGCCTTTTTCTGAAGCTGACTCTGGTAGAAACGCCGCGGGAACTCCTTGGCGGATCCCTCGAAATACATGGCATTCCCCAGACGGACGAACGGCTTTGTTTTTTCTCCGGCCAGCGTCAGCGCCATTTTCTCAAACATCAGATGCTCCCTTCCTGCGCCGGAAAGTCCGCAGGGAATGGAAGAGTCCACGCGGTCGATCGCATTCCGTATCCGATGGCAGAACGCCGTGAGGGAATTGCGCCGGACAGCCTCGAATTCAGCCAGAACCGGATCGCCCGGTTTGGCTGAAAGAACCTGTTCCGTCAACTCTTCTCTCGTGTATTTTCTGGAAAATCCGGCAAGATGCAAGGGACAGAAACATTCCAGCAGACTGTTGTCGATCAGCCGGGTATCGTCATCCATCAGAAAAAGGGTCGGATTGAAACGGGCAAGGGAACTCAAAACGAAGTCGGCGTATTGCAGGAAGCCTTCATCCAGCGGACACATCCGCCCGCGGGTTCCGCCGGTATGGTTGACCGTCGTCTGAAACCCGCTTCCGCACGGTGTGGCCGAACTCCAGCCGTGCCCAATCATCGACTGCACCAACACACCGAGCCGGATGCCGGACCCCTGCAGAAGACCGGACAAACGTCCATAGGCGTCAATGAAATAATGCGCTTTGTCGTAGGCATTTTCCCCTTCGGGATGAAGAGTCATGGACGGCAGCATCCAGTCCAGACCGGTCGCCTTCGATACACGGCGACACTCTTCCGCCATGAATTCGACATCGGACGGAACAAACGGAATCACATTCAGAAATTTCATTTACTTCTCTTTCATGGTAAAATCATCAAACCAGGTGACCGATTCCGGTCCGCCGCCACCCAGCGTAACCAGAAGTTTGTCGCATTCCGCCCATTTCCCCTGAGCCGGCACCGTAAAATCAAGCTTCAGAAGGCTCCAGTCCTTTCCTCCCGGAACGGAAGCCGACACCGGGGGAAGCCCGAGAAACTTTCCTTCCTTCTGCCCCTGTATGGAAAGACTGATTTTGTTTCCGTTTTCCTGCCGGCCCCAGACACTCATTTCATAACTTTTTCCAGGAGCAACCGGGAAGGCCTTCAAAAAACATCCTGTTCCGGAACGGTTTCCGGCGATCTTCATCGAAGGCGGAGCGGCATGCCCGGCCTTGAAATCCGCGCTGAAATCCGAGTCGGAATTCTCCGGACGCCAGTTTCCCCAGCGGACGGTAAAATCATCCGTCACGGGATAAAAGCCGCGCGGCGGAAATGCAACGATGCGGAACGAGCGTTTCGGCACCTTGATCTTGAACTTGCCGTCGACGACCGGAACATCCGACCCGACGTATTCCTCGTATGCCTTAAACGAACCGCCCTTGATTCCGGAAATGTCGATTTCGGCCTCATGCGAACGGATGTCTTTATTGGACAAAAAGAGCACGGTATTTCCGCCGGGACATTCATACCATGTGACACGCACGTCTGGATTTGAACTTTTCACGGTTCGGTCTTCATAAAAGAGATGACATTTTGTGTCCTTTTTGTCAACCCCGTATTTCCCGAGGATGTCCCAGAGACGGCAGAAAACAGCCCCTTTTGCCCACAGAAGGCTCGAATCGACATCATGAAGCTGAAGCATGGCGATCATGGCCTCGGTGGTTTTGTCATTGACATGCTTGCCTTTTTCAGCGTACCAAAGAGCAGGCAGGAAAACGACCCCGATTCCGAGGACATCGCGATTGTATTCGCTCTGCCATATCTCGTCCGGAACCTCGTCCGTATAGCACCAGATGTTCCGCTGCACGGCGGCGGAATGCTGTTCGCCCGGGAACCAGTAGTCCGCCATGCCGCACTGGAACGGGAAAAAAGAACGCTGACCGTGGCACATCACAGTGCGTCCGTAACGGTGTGCGAGAGCAACCGTGCGCTGGATAAGTTTGCGTTTCGTGAGCATTTCATTGGTGAAAATCTCACGTCCGAACGTATCTTTGAAACGGCATCCGTGGAACGAATTCCGACAGACGGAAGAACCGCAATGGTCGTAATAGATCTGGAAAATCCGGTCGCCATACGGATGGTTGTAGATTTTGAGCTGGTTATTGAGGATGTAATCGGGAAACGCCGTGGCGTTGCAGAAGAGCAGAAGCGTATTGTACACCCGTTCATATTTTCCGTTTCCGAGCGGTTTTGACCAAGGCATCTGACAGACCGCTCCGCGGGGAATGCTCCAATACTTTCCAAGATATTTCACCACTTCGTTCTCGTCCGTAAGCGCATTGGCCAGACCGTAGACCGAACCTGATCCCGGACGGCGATCCTTCATGCGGACTTCAAAATCGGTGGGGTGCGGTTCATACGTGCCGACTCCGGTAAAACCGCCGTCGCCGCCTCCGTGAACCAGACCGATCCGGTCATCAAAACGCAATACGCGGTTCTGTTCCGGCAGGGGCCGCGTGGGCGTCGCGATGAAGAGCGCCTCATACGGGACAGCATCGGGCATCTTCACTTTCTTCTGAACCATCACGACAGAACATTTTCCAGTTTCGCGGTCGGCGAAGAAAACGGGCTTGTCGGCATCATAAATCCAGTTCGCGTCATGCTGATACGAGTAGGCAAATCCGCCGGTCTTCGGTGAAACGAGCCAGAGCATTTCCGCGTCAGTTCCGAAACAGTAGGAAAACGTCTGCTTCTTCGGACTTTGAAGCATGGGCGTCATGAGAAATTTCCGGAATTCGGGAGCGACCTGCCATTCAAGACGCATCCCGCCAATTTCAGGTCTTCCTTTGATGGTCCAGTCGAACCGGATCATGCCGTCATATTCGACGGTCGTGCTGTAATCGATCGAAAAACCATTCGACTTACCGGTCCCGGTGAAAGTCACGGTCCGGTTCGTACGGGAGGTTTTCCCGGCACTCCAGACGATCGGATCATTTTCAATCACCAGTTCCGGAGCTGAAACGAATAGTTCCTTTCCCTTGATCTGAATTGACTCGGGAAGCGGCCCGGAACCGAACCGGTAAACACGGTTCCAGAGGGTCACTGTCCGCCCGTTCACCGCGAAATCCTTCCACAGTTTCGGAACTTCATCTTCATCGCCAAGTCCGTTATAGGCGAAAGAAAGATCGGGACGTTGTATTTTCGTCACGACTTTGTGTTTCCCGTCGATGGAGGTTTCGAGAAGATAGTCTCCGGGCGTATCGATTCCGGTGAAGAGACGGCATTCGCCGTTCTTGGAAAAGGTCCACTGTCCGCTTTTCGTCTTTCCGCCAGGCGAGACGAATTTATAGTCGACGGCAAGTTTCCCGGCCTTGAGGCGGGCCGCGAGCGCCTCCGGAAGTGCGGTGAAGTCGAACTCGGCTTCCAGCTTGTCGAGCTTCTCGTGAACGCCGGTATCGATTCCATTGAGCCGCACCTCGTAGTCCTGAATCACGGCTGCGGACTTATCTTTCAACAGGCGGGCATACATATTCTTGACCTCGACGGGAGTCAAAGCGCGGGAGTAAAGTTTGAAGTCGTCGATGCAGGTGCCCCACCGGTGCTGATCCTCATAAAAAGAGCTCTTGATGCCGATGAACCCGGAACGCGTCGTGAAATCATTGGTTTTCGCATGTTTCGGCGGAAGAGCTCCGGAAAGGATGAGGCTGCCGTTCAGATAAATGGCCAGCTGTCCGTTATCCCACGTCGTGACGATATTGAACCATTCGTCCTGCTTGATTCCCTTCATGGAAGCGTTGACGCGTCCGACGTTGCCGTAGGTATGCGGCGGCTCGGTGCTCCGCCAGTCAAAATAAACGTTGCTGTCATATTGATAAAGCCGCAGGTCGATCATGCGTTTGCCTTTGTCGGCATTTTTCATGGTATCGACGTCGGGCGTATTTCCCTCGCCGGAAGACGGGTCTTCGCTGAATACCAACTGGGCCAGAGCAATATTTCCACGCTGTTTTCCATCCGTCCGATCCGTCCCGGGCGCATAGTCCGTCCCTTTGATCCAGAGGGACATCGTTCCCTGCCGCGGAGAAGCGCTGCCGAGGATGTCGAAGCGGAGATTTTCCCCCTTGACCGGCTGGAACGACTGGGCGCCATCGAAGCCGACATTCATCCGGAGCATGAGGTTGGTGTCTTTCATCGTGCGGGAAATCTTCGCCCCCTTCGCAAAGTCTGCGTTGACGGCGCTGGTGTCAAACGTAACCGCAAACGACAGGTCCTTGTCCTTGAGTTTTTCGGCGGTGGGAAGCTTCTCGAATTTCTGTGCGGAAACGCCCACCGCAAGAAAGCATGAAAACAATGCAGATATGAATTTCATTCTGTTTTTCCTATTCTGTTTCAAATGATATTATTCTTCGTCCTCGAAGAAAGAAAAGTCGTCGAAATATCCGCTGCACGGGGTCTGTGAGGAAAAGGAAAGCGTGACAAGCACATTTTCGACCGTCGCCCACGGCCCGTTCTCCGGAACCTTGAAGGTCAGGACCAGCCGTTTCCATTCCTCTCCGGAAAGAGCGGCCCCTTTGACACTGGTCCCTTTTACGCCCGTCCCGGTAAAAAGGTTTTTCGCATCCTGCCCCTGAATTCCGAGGCCGAAAACGGCATTGTCCGGAACGTCCTTCCCTTTGCGTACAAACACGACAAAGGTGTAGTTTCCGCCGCGTTTCACGGGAAGCCGTTTCAGGAAAGAGAGACTTGACTGTTTCGGATTTCCGGGAAGAATTCTGGCTTCAAGACATCCGCAACTCTTGCTGCCGATCTCTGCATTGTGAAGGAATTCTCCTTTCGTTCCGGGTTCTTTCCACCCGTCCCAGCGGGAAGAATCGAACGCATCGGAGAACTCTTTGGAAACATCCACTTCCCGGAAGGCGAAATCATCGAAAAACACGCTTCCGTCAGATGCGTTGGAACATCCGGGAAGAAATTGAAGAAGTTTCGTCTGAACAAACTCTCCAGTTTGCGGAACTGTGAAGCTCACACTCATTTTCCGCCATGAGCCGAGTGTTTTTCCGGAAAGCGAAGCCGAAGCGGCGGTTCCAAGATACTTCCCCTTTTCATCCATCGCCTGAACCCCGAAGGTTACGGCTCCGTCAGGGGGAAAATCCTTGACCTTCGCATAGATTTCAGCCTGATATGTTTTCTCGGGAGCGCCATCGAAGCGTCTGATGAAACAGAAATTGCTCTTGGCCGGATTTCCTTCCTCGATCCGGATCTCAAGTGCGCCCGGAGCCGTTTTCCCTTCCTCCGTATTCCGCAGAAAAGAACCGCGAGCGGAATCCGTTTTCCAGTTTCCCCAGATGTTTGAGGTAAAATCGTCCTGGACGTCCGCACCGGAAAGAGCGAACACCCCCATCAGTCCGAGTGTGAAAAAATTTTTCATTCTGATCTCCATTGAGTTGATGTTTTCAGTCCGGATCGGTTCCCGTGGATGAGCTCCAGTAATAGGCATACGCATTGATTTTCTGTTTGCATATAAATTCGGAAAGGGTCTGCACATGGCCGTCCACGAAGGAAACGTTCGTGTTTTTCCCATGCGCGGGCATTTCCAGTCCATATGTATTGGTGGACATATTGAAATCCCAGGAGTTGACCCCCGCTATCGTGAACCACGGAATGCCGCGGGCGCAATCTCCCCAATAAATGATCCGTGAAGCCCGCTGAACACTTTCCGGCTTGAAAAGATTGACTGACGGATAGGTTACGGAGGTATTCCCATACTCGGTGCGGCGATTCCACGGGGCATATTTTCCATAGCCGGCCAGATGGAGATTGGAACCATAGTCGATCTTGAGATACTGAGCGCTCAGCTTGGACCGGGAGGGACACCGGAAAATGGACGGCGGCAGAGAAGCCGCGGTCGTATTGAAAGGTATCTTATAGTTGATGACCCCGTAATACCCGGCTTCGATCAGCGTCTGGAGCATCTGATAAGAAACACTGGTATTGCTCTGCCCGTAAAGGACTGTTCCCCAGCCGCCGTTGTCATTGGCGTACAGGATCGTTCCCTGAGCCATCTGTTTCAGGTTTCCGGCACAGGAAATCGTCTGGGCCTTCCGTCTTGCGACATTCAACGCGGGGAGCAGCATTCCGGCCAGAATCGCGATGATCGCAATCACGACCAGGAGCTCAATTAATGTGAACCGTTTCATCGTCTTTCTCCTCATTTTATAAGATTTCCATATCATTTTCAATTGTTTTCACCGTATGACAATTCTGGGTTGAATGTAAATATCCTCGCGCTTTTCGAACGGAAGATTGATCTGCTCGATGATTTTGTCGACCATGAGATTCAAGTTCAGGTCGATACTGCTGAAAGCCCGGATGGCCTCGCCGCTGCTCCACGGCGTATTCCCGCAGCCGATCAGCGGGAATCTCGCAGGGATTTTTCTTCCTTCCTCTTCGGAGGCCTTCAGGAATTGAGCCACCCACGTATCCGCCGTGGCGAAAAAACCGTCCGGCATCAGCTGCGGAGATGTAATGAACTGCCTGAAAAGGGCTTCCCGAGGGATTCCCCTTTCAAAATAAGGATCCATGATGTATAGTCCCGGATCGAGTCCGGCCTCGGAAAGCGCCCTGGAAAAACCGTCGATGATGAATTTCTCCCGATGGCGCGCATACGCCTCCGGATAAAAGCGGACACCGAACGGCAAGGGACTCGGTACCAGCAGCGGATGGCGGGAGCCCCGCTCCATCAGGTATTTTCCAGCCAGATATCCCGCTTGGGCATAATCGAACCAGACCCCCGTGCTTTCCGGGAAAGTGCCCGAATCGAAAAAATCGATGAATATGGGATGTTTCTTCTTGAAATCCTCGATATAGGGAAAAGCGCCGTTCTCGTAACCGTCGATCACCAGCCCGGCAAGGTCGGCATCCAGAAGCTGCCCGGCCGCCCGGTTGATGGAGGGGCGGTGTTTCGGATCGTCAAATCCGGTGGTGTTGACGCTCTGCACGGTAAAACCATTCCGGGTAAGTTCGGTCAGAAGAGCGTGATAGAGGTCCGAGTACAGATGTCCTTCCGTGCGGAGAAGAAGTCCGACGGTTCCGTTATTCCGTTTTGGAGCCGCGGAACCTCCGCGGACAAAGGTCCCGCTGTGGCGATAGCGCTCGATCAGCCGCTCGTTCTCCAGAAGGGACAATGCGCTCCGGACCGTCACCCGTCCGACATTCAGGGTTGCGGCAAGTTCGCGTTCCCCCGGGATGCGCCCGTCCGGGAATTCCCCGGAAAGGATTTTATCCCGCAGCTGATTCGCAACGGAGCAGGTTTTTGTCGGCAGAATCATCCGCGTCATTTCCTCATTGGTTCTGTAGATTTCCTGATATAGTATAATCTGAATTGAACATGAACGCAATAGGACCAATACAACTTTTTCCTTGAAAAACCATATTGAGACAAAACCATTGACAAGGGGCCTTTTTCATGTACCATATAAATAATGAAGTGGCCCGCAATCATGTAAAATCAATTTTTGAGTTGCAAACCGGCTCAAATGGCTGTATAGTGGTCTCCAAATGGACGTGCCGTCCCCGGAAGCAATCACCCGGAACGGATTCTTTTTCAATAAAATCCCCGGGAGCGTCCCGCCGGAGAGGAGGAAACCATGGTTATCCGTGCAATTCAGGCGGACATCACCACCCTTGCCGTGGATGCGATCGTCAATGCGGCGAACTGTTCCCTGCTCGGAGGCGGCGGCGTGGATGGCGCCATTCATCGTGCGGCCGGTCCGGAACTGCTTGAGGCCTGCCGTCCCCTCGGCGGATGCAAAACAGGAGAGGCAAAACTCACGCCCGGATTCCATCTGTCCGCGAAATATGTGATCCATACCCCCGGTCCCGTCTGGCACGGAGGTAATCACGGCGAACCAGAACTCCTGCGGAACTGCTACCGGAACGCCCTCGAACTCGCAAACGGATCCCAGTGCCAAACCGTGGCGTTTCCCGGAATCTCTACGGGCGTCTATGGATATCCTCTCCGCGCCGCCTCGGAACTCGCCGTAAAAACGGTTCTGGAGTGGAAGGGAATTTTTCCGGAAGAAGTCATTTTCTGCTGTTTCTCAAAAGAAGCGCTGGAAATCTATCACGACCTATTGAAACATTATCAAACAGGAAAACCGTCATGACACAGACCAATCCGAACTGTCCGTGCACCTGGCCCGGATGTAAAAATCATGGGAACTGCAAGGCTTGTCAGGCCAACCACAATCCTTACGGGGAAAAGACCGCCTGTCAGAAGCTGACCGGAAAAAAGCCGTCCTCCGACGGTAAGTAAGAACTGCGCAAGGGAGTAATAATGCAGGAAAAACGAAGTTTCAAACCATTGTGGGCGGCTTTTGCTGTCGCGGTCGCCCTGTGGTCCGCGGGATGCTGTTCGACATCGCCCGGATCCGCGGAAATCCCGAAAGGGTTCGTCTACATCGCGGACGTCATCCCGGACCCGGTGTTCGACGTCCGTTACGCCACGGACTATAATTTCGTCGGAACCAGGATCGACGGCTACCGCGCTCCGAAACCGGTACTGACGAAGGAAGCGGCCGCCGCGCTTGCAAAAGCGGCGGAAGACCTCCGGAAACAGGGATACCGCATTGTGGTCTACGACGCCTACCGTCCCCAGAAAGCGGTCACGCACTTCGTCCGCTGGATCAACGATCCCGCCGCACCGGGCGTGAAGGCGTTCTTCCCGAACCTGACGAAAAACGATCTGCTCAAAGGCGGTTACATCGACGCCCGGTCCGGACACTCCCGCGGGAGCGTCATCGACCTGTCGCTGGCACGGATGGACGGAACTCCCGTGGATATGGGCGGAGCATTCGATCTATTCGACGAGGTGTCCCATCCTGATTCCTCACGGATCACCCCCGGACAGCGCCGCAACCGCATGATCCTGAAGGCGGCCATGGAAAAGGCCGGATTCGTCCAGCTCGACACCGAATGGTGGCATTTCCGCCTCAAAGATGAGCCATACCCTGACACCTATTTCGATTTTGACGTGCAATGAAAATCCTGACCGATGCCGATGCCATGCCGCGCCCGCTGAAAGAGGCGCTCATCAAAGCCGCGGAACGCGAAAAAGTTGAGACGCTTTTTGTCGCGGCGAGAATGCCGCGCCTGCCGGAATCGGAGTTCGTCAAAGGCGTCGCCGCCGGAAACTCCTTCAACGGCGCGGACGACTGGATTGTCGAACATGCCGGAACCGGAGACCTGATCATAACCGCCGACATCCCGCTGGCCGACAGGGGAATCGTCAAAGGAGCGGAAGTTCTGAACCCGAAAGGCGAATTTTTCACACAAGCCAACATCAAAAATGCGCTGGCCATGCGGGAACTGATGGAAGAACTGCGCATCACCGGAGAAGTCACCGGCGGTCCGCCGCCTTTCTCTGAAAAACAACGCATCCGATTCATCGATGCGCTGAACCGATATTTACAGAAAAGGAAATGACCCGAATGAAAAATGTTCTCGAACGGTTTCTGGAATATGTGAAATTCGATACCCAGTCAAACGACTCCACGGGAACACACCCATCGACGCCGGGCCAGCTGGTTTTTGCGCAACATCTCGCGGAGGAAATGCGGAAGGCTGGCATAAAAAATGTGACGGTCTCCGAACATGCCTATGTCTTTGGAGAACTGCCGCCCACCCCCGGCATGGAAAAGGCTCCCGCATTGGGGCTCATCGCACACATGGACACCTCGGACGCCGCTTCAGGAAAGGATGTCCGGACACAGATTGTCGAATACAAAGGCGGCATTCTCCCGCTCGGAAACAGCGGACGGAGTCTCGACCCGGCGAAGTTCCCGCTTCTGAATAAGCACTTCGGCCACACTCTCGTGACAACAGACGGCACCACTCTGCTGGGAGCGGATGACAAGGCTGGAATCGCGGAGATCCTCACCGCGGCGGAAGAGATCATCACACGGGGAATCCCCCATGGTAAAATCTGTCTCGGGTTCACACCCGACGAGGAGATAGGCGAAGGCACACTTTACTTCAATGTGGAAGACTTCGGCGCGGAATTCGCCTATACGCTCGACGGCGGAACGGTGCATGAAATCGAATTCCAGAATTTCAACGCGGCGCAGGCGACCTTTGAAATCAAAGGCAACTCCGTACACCCGGGCACGGCGAAGGGAATCATGGTGAACGCCCAGAAAATCGCCATCGAACTGGATTCGATGCTGCCTCCAGACGAAGTGCCGGAATGCACGGAGAAGTTTCAGGGATTCTACCATCTGCTCCGCTCCGAAGGAACCGTAGGCGCCGCAAAAGCCGTCTACCTTCTGCGGGATCACGATGCGGACGCCTTTGAAAAACGAAGAAGGACCGTCGAAAGTATCGCGGATAAACTGAACGCGAAATATGGGTCAGGCACCGTGACCCTGACAATCAAGGAGCAATACCGGAACATGAAGGAAATTCTCCGCAGACATCCGTTTCTCATCGACGTCGCCGGACAGTCGATCCGGGACGAAGGACTTGAACCGAAAATTGTTCCGATCCGGGGCGGCACGGACGGCGCCCTGCTCTCATTCCGCGGACTCCCTTGTCCGAATCTGGGAACCGGCGGCTTCAATTTCCACGGCGAGTGCGAATATGTGTCTGTTCAGGAAATGGAAACGGCTGTAAAAATCGTTCTGAATATCATCGCGGCATTCGCAAGGCTCGCGAATCACTGACACGGCCCGCGGCTGGAAACCATCAGGCTCCGGGTGTATATTAACAGAAAAACCGGAGGAGCATTTCCATGAACAGCAGTCGATTTCCCGCATTGGACGCCAATTACGTCAGCGGAGACCCGTCATGAGAGTACACCGTTCCGGGAAAAAAGAAACGCACGGCCCGCGGACCTTTTATGATGTCAGGGTGGATCTTCATGGAATGTTCTGCGAAGAAGCCATGCGGAAAGTGGAAAAGACCGTCTGCTCGAATCCCGGTTCCAGTATTCTGGTAATTCACGGACACGGCAGCGGCGTGCTCCGGAACGCGGTCCGCAATGCGCTTCGCGCCAACAAACTCCCGAGAGTCCGTTCCTACGTGTTCGGAGAAGACATCAATGCGCCGGGACTGGATGGCGTCACGGTGATCTATACCTGAATGAAATTCAGTTGTTCTCGTCCGTGATGTCGTCTACAGAGACCGCCGCATTGCGGATACCTTGGGATCCGGCTTGATTTCCGGAGATTTCAGTCGTCCGCATGACAGGAATCTTTTTTTGTAAAAAAATTATTTCCTCCTTGACAAAAGCAATTCCTCGCTTATAATTATAGATAATGTTATTATATTGTCAATATGAATTTTGAGCTAGAAAATAATGGTTGTAACAAAATACGCACAGATTCAGAACAAGATCATCGAATATATTGCGCGCAAGAATATCCGAAAGGACGGCGTGCTTCCGACCGAGAAAAAAATGGCGGAATTGTTCGGGGTCAGCATCATCACAATACGGAAGGCGATTTCCAATCTGGAAATGGAGAAAATAGTTCGCCGGGAACAGGGACGCGGCACCTTCCTCCAGATGGAACTCACGGACATGAAGCCGAGAGGCGAATTGCTTTATCTGGACATCATCCGGGATTCCTCATTCACAAGAACGCCCATTTTCTTCCCATGGCTGAAGGATGTTGAAAACCGCCTGAAACCGTATGGATGGAGGTTCTCTTCGCTCGTGACTTCCGGCAAACCGGACACTGCCATTCTGAAACGGATGCGAGACGTAAAGGGAATCATTGCTTCGAACTTTCTCACGGCGGAATGGGTTTCCACACTCCGCTCTCTCAATATTCCCACGGTGGTCATGGGAGCAATCGGCGTCCCGCCTGAAGGAATTCCCGTTCTTACTTTCAACTATGAAAAAATGACGGAAATGCTGGCTGAAAAACTCCTCAAGCAAGGCGCGACAAGATTTGGTCTGCTTCCGGGCGGCTGCAGCTACATCCCCGCCCAGCAGATGTACCGTTCACTCTCCGCATTTCTGGCAAAAAAAGGAATTCCTTTCTCCAAAGAATCCGTCTGTTTCTCCGATGAACAGAATCACGCACCCGGCACCATGATCCGGCAGACCGGCGAGTTTCTGGAAGCCCATCCTGAAATCGACGCCTTTCTGGTGGAATCGGAAGCATTCATTCCGATGATGGTTCGTCTGTATGACTCATCAAGACGGCCTCTGATCGGAATTCTTTCCACACAGCCTCGTTTCATGAATTTCTCACCGAATGTTTTCGAGGCGGTTTTCGAGGACAACATTGCGGAAAAATCAATCGATGTCCTGCTGAATATGATCAACGGAGGCAAGGTCCCGAAACAACTCAGGATTGCTCCGAAATTCTCGATGGCCCTGTAATATCATAGTACAAAATTTTCCATATGAATGAAGAGGATCGGGAAACATTTTTCCCTCTCCTCCTGACTTATACTTGTTCAAACATGGTTAACAAACAAAACTTCCGTAACAGTTTTCCCGGAAGAAAGGAGCAGAAATGAAACGGATAGCCGCAGGATTGGCATTGGCGTCAGCACTCATCCTGAACGCTCAGGAACGTGCCGCGTGGATGCCGGAAGAAGCGACATCGCGCACTTACGCGGACGGCGGTGAACGCATCATCCTGCCAGTCACTTACACAAAACTGCCGAAGAAAACATCCGCCATGTCAGACTTCAGCGGCATCTACACCATCGACCTGAAAAATACGGTAATAGACTTCAATGGCGCAACCATCACGATCCGTCCGAACGGCCTCACGAAATATTCGATCGTCGAAGTGGTTCAGGGAGCGGAAAACATCCGGCTGACAAACGGAACCATTCGGGGCGACCGGAATGAGCACGACTACAAAACAATCAAGAACTCTCATGAGGGAGGAGCCGGTCTCCACATGATCAGCGGAAAAGAGATCGAAATCGATCACATGACTTTCCTTGACTGCACCGGGGACGGGGTCTGTTCAAGTTCGTTGGGAACCAGAACCCGGGAAGAACTTCTGGCCCGCATTTTCTTCCGTATCTACCCGAAAAAACATCTGGAATCCGTCGCATTCAATGAAAAGGGAGAAAAGATTACCCCCTCTGAAAAAACCCGGACTTCTCAGCCGATCGACATGCGCCGCTTCGAAAATGAATTCGAAATCGGCTATCTTGCCGGTTATCAGGGATTCCCGTTCGTTCTCGGACGCGTCTTCCAGATTTATTTTTACGACAAGGATGGAAAGTTTCTTGAAAAACAAAAATGTCTCCAGTATCGGAAAATCAGCCGTCCGGACAACGCGAAGTTCCTGCATCTGGAATTCAACCAGCCGGAAGTGACCGACAAGCCGTTCCTTGTATACGACATCGTATTCCGCAACAACATTTTCCGCGACAATGCCGGCGGTAGTCTGGTCGTCTGCGCCGGGAGCGAACTGCTTTTCGAACGGAATCTCTTTGAATCCATGCCGAAACACCTAAGCCGTGTCGTCCTCTACGGCAGAGCCTACAACTATTTCTTCATGAACAACACAATCAAAGGAGGAACGGTCAATTTCGGCTCCAGAACCGGCATTGCGACAATCTCCGGCAACACTTATGAAAACTGCACGGTGAAGATCGTTTATGACGGCAAGGGCGTCGCCGACGGCCTTTACCGGAAAAACAAGGACGACAGCGTGAAGACTCCGCCGCTGGTCCTCAAAATGAAACTCTCAACCAAAACCGATTGTTATTCCGCGACAAAACCGAGTTGCATACTATATCCAATCCAAAAGATGAGTGACATCAAGATGTTCTGAAATGAACTGCGCAAAGAGCATCTTCTGCGGCGGTTTGTGGAACCATAATTCAAAAAGAGGGAGAATCAGTATCTATGTCCAGACGAAAATTGCACCTGCCGGAATGCGGAATTTACGTAGGTTCGGCCATCTATATTTCGTATGCCGATTATACGGTCGGTACCGGGAGACTCTTCACGACATGGGTTCCGGAAAACCACGATCCGGAGTGGTATCTGGAGAAAACCATCTCGGAAAACCAGGGAAATCTGGTACAGCTCTGGCCGAACGGAATCAAACAGCAGCTGCGCGCGGCCGCATGGTGGCGCGGCATGGTCGGCGACAATATTACAATCCCTTCTCCGGACTGGAAAAACCGGAGCATGCTCCGTCCTGAAGACTGGCCTCAGATTGCCGCGAACGACGAGCGCAAAGGCCAAGGGATGTATCAATTCGTGAAAAAAGCCGGGGAAATGGGACTGAGTTCCATGCTGATCTACGGTGCGGACGAAGTGAATCCCGCGTATGCGAAAGCCACGACCGGACTCGGCGATATTTTCCTTGGACACGACCTCGGCGAAGTATTCACATTCCGGTTCGACACCGATGAGGAGACGCTGGTCCGCAGCAACGGGGAAACGTTCTCTCTCACGAAGATCGCGGAAAAATTCATGGATACCGTGAAAGAGGTTCTCGAAAAGGACAGGGAATGCGGCTATGCCTGCATCATGTCTACGGGGGTTTCATTCGCCGTCGACTACGAAGTTGCCGCCGGTCTCGATATTCCCGTCTTCGAGGACTATGCGGAGAATACAGCGTCCGCACTCTGCCGCGGACTGATGCGCCAGTATGACCTCCCCGCCTGGGGCACGCATATGAATCATGAATGGTATGCATGGCTTCCCTACAGTTGCAGATACCGCATGGAATCCTTCCGCAACGGCATGTATATCAAATATATGTCCGGTTCGAAAATCCTGATCAACGAATGCGGAAACTGGTATCTCCAGTCTAACCTCTGTCAGGATTCCCCCATGGTGACGGTCGTGCCGAAACTACAGCCGCCGTCTCAGGAAAGACTCGGAAACGATTTCGACTACTCCGCCGCTTATGTCGAAGAAGCCCGGAAGAGCTATCCCCTGATCGGCTACGGCTCCGAACCGGCGAAGGAATACCGACGCATGATCTCCGAATTCTACGACTATGTCAAGAAGAACGGCACCCCCGCCGGACAGCCCGAGGCGAAAATCGCCATCGCAAAAGGAAATCTCGACCTCGGGGCCAGCGCGTCCGGCTTCAATCCGAACGCCGCGGTCGGAAGTTATGTTCTCGCGGACAGAAATCCCGCATGGTTCGCCGGACAGCCCGAACGCGGCTGGGATATCGCTTACAACGTCTTTTTTCCGCGACGGAACATCACCGAAAAATATTACAACCGTTACATTTCCGGCACTCCGTTCGGGCAAGCGGACATCGTATCCTTCGCCGGAAAAATCACGGCGGAATTTCTTCTCGAAAACTATAAACTGCTTGTCTTCATGGGCTGGAACACCTGTTCGGAAGAACAATACAGAATCCTGAAGGATTACGTGAAGGGCGGCGGAACACTCTTTATCTCGATCCCGCATCTTTCCACCGACGATACCCGCAACTATACGAACGGCAAAGTGTCGGACCTCGTCAGGAACGGCGACTTTTCCGAACTCTGCGGCGTGCGGATCAAAGGACGCGGACGGCGTATCTACTGGGCGACCTGCGCGGATAATGTCACAGAATTCGAGTTCCCCTTCCCGCGCCGCTTCGGCATTCTGGCGACCTGCCTCGGAGAAATGGAGATCGTCGGAAAGGTCGAAACATTACTGGTGGAGGACGAAAACATGAAGCCATTGATGATCCGTCACAAGTGTGGAAAGGGGGAAGTGTATTTCCTCAACTCGTGGAATTATCCCGGAGCACTGGATCAGGACCGCGGCCCCAGCGCCGAACTGGACTCGCCCGGCATCATCGGATATGTTCTGAGATATCTGGCGAACAAGACGCGCGGAACCATATTCATCACTGACGACGGCATAATGCCACGGAAAGAATGTGATTATATCATGTACAGCTATTTCCCGGAAGATGGGTCTGTCTGCCTGATGAATATCGACTTCGACCGTGAACACAACTTCCGGCTTCACCTGCCCGGAGAGGTCCGGACGGTAACACTGGCTCCTTCCGAATTCCGCCGTTTCAAAATATAAGACGCGGAAGGCGCGCCTTTCCGGAGAAGTTTTTCCGCAGCCGGTTTGTTTTTTCCGTAACAGAGGCTATTGTTATAGTTCACTGCTTTTATGGGAAGAATCCGGGAAGGGGAATTATGCATAAATTCAACGACGCGCGGGATTGGTTTTTCGAAAAACGTTTCGGGATGTTCATTCACTGGGGGCTGTATGCCATTCACGGACTCCACGAACAGGAACAGCAGCGTTATGCCGTTCCCGCCGATGAATATGTCCGGCTGAAGGGATGCTTTCATCCGGCGGAATTCCGCCCGGAATCGTGGCTGGATCTCGCGGAAAATACGGGCATGGACTACATGGTTTTCACGGCAAAGCATCATGACGGCTTCTGTCTCTGGAATACGAAACTCACCGGCTTCAATGTCAGCGGAACTCCCCTCGGACGCGATATAGTCGGCGAACTGGCGGCCGCCTGCCGTAAACGGAAATTTCCGCTGGAACTGTATTATTCCGTCGTCGACTGGCATCATCCGGCCTATCCGAATCAGGGGCGCCATCACGAGATCGTGACCGATCCGGCACGGCACGACTGGAATGCCTATATGGAATTTCTCAAAGGCCAGATACAGGAACTCTGCACGAATTACGGTCCGGTTTACGGCATCTGGTGGGATATGAACGTCCCCCAGTACCGCGATCCCTCGGTGCATGCCATGATCCGCTCGCTCCAGCCTGCCGCGGTCATCAACAACCGGGGCTTCGACGATGGCGACTACTCCACCCCGGAGCGGGATTTCGATCCCGAAAGCGCCAATCCGGACGATCGCGCCTTCAAGCGCCCGACCGAGGCCTGCCAATCCGTCGGCTTCAACAGCTGGGGATATCGTCGCGAAGAAGACTATTTCTCCGTGCTGTATTTCTGCCGAAGCATCGCACGGACACTCGCAATGGGGGGCAATTATCTGCTCAACGTCGGACCGGACGAGAACGGAGTCATTCCGCCGCAGTCCGCGGACATTCTCAGGGGAATCGGGGAATGGTTCCGTCCCGTCCGGGAAGCCCTCACGGCAACGCCTGCGCCGGGAATGCTGAAAAACCCGAAAGTGCTGGTCACGAAAAAGGGGGGCGCCGTTTATCTGATCTGTCCGGACGGACTGGAATCCTCCACTCTTTCCCTGCGTCCGCTGGACAAAATGCCCGCCAGCGCACTCCTGCTCAACACCGGGGAAGCGGTTGAATGCACGCTCGACCCGATCGTCTATGAGCGGTCACTTCCAACGGCGCTGCGGCTGAAAAATCTGCCGGTCAACAAATTGAACGGAACCGTCCCGACATTCAAGCTGGTCTTCCCGGAAAACATCTGATCCGAACGGTTCCCGGCAGACGGCATTCCCACTCGGGAAAGGCAGCCTTCAGGTTCAGGATTTCCCAAGGGGCTTTTTCAGCTCCGAGAGTTCCTTTTTCGGCAGAGCGGAATGCGTGGCGAAATATTCCTTTGCATCGGACAGCCGATTCTGTTTCCAGAAGGCTTTCGCCTCTTTTTCCCACGTGTCGAATGCGATCCGGAGATCAACGACATTTTTCTTCCAGATATCGTGAACGTAACGGTCCGCGCCCAGGAATTCTTTGAGGACATCGAAAGATTTCTTCAGGCGTGAAACGGCAAAAAGATGTTCATTCAAACCCTGATAGCGAAGCACCAGATTCAGCCAGAGAAGCGCGTTTTTTTCCAGTTCGTTCCGGGACGGCAGGGTCAACACTTCTTCGGCGATCTGGATTTTATCCGCATGTGGATCCGAAACCGCATCAAAGATTTTTTCCATTTTCCCATGCCACGGGTGCCGCTTCCATTTTTCCGGGCCGCCCGCCGCCATGGAGAGAGCGACAATGCCGCTCCAGCATCCGTAACAGGGACCGAGGGAGCTGGAACGTCCCCACGCGGTATGAAAGACTCCGAATTTCTGCTGTCCGGCATACTCGATCCAGCCAAGCGCGTTCTCCATCCGTTTGGAAGGATATCCCATCAGGAGCCAGTTCTGCTCATGGGTGCTGCAACTGAGCGCGGAACAGCCGAGCATCGCGAAATGACTCCGCATGATTTTTCTGGTGGATTCGAACGGTGCGACGCCACGGTATTCCCAATTGCAGATGATCGTTTCCTTCGGCAGCATCTTCCATTCTGCCGGACCTGAATCCCGGAAACAGTCGCCCCAGATCATCGGGATGACGCCGCGTTCGACGGCATACCCGGTCAGTTCGGAAATGTGCGAGAAAAAAAGTTTTGTCTTCTCATACTTCCGGCATTCCGGACAGCTTCCGAAGTGCCATGCCTCGTCCGCGCCCAGATGAATGAAACGAATTCCGGGATGTGTTTCCAAGACTTCATCGATCCACTGCTTCAGAAGCGGCAGGCTTTTCTCATGCAGCGGACAGAGCTGATTCACGTGATCGCCCTCCCGCAGATAAGCGTATTTTTCGTGTTTGAGAAGCCATTCCAAATGGCCGATCGTCTGAATCAGGGGAATCAGTTCGAGACCGAGCTTCCGGCATTCCTCCACGATTTTCCGCTGTTCGGGCGCGGTGTATCCACGACGCCATGCGCCGGGCCATGTGCGGAAGGGAACACGGTCGTCATACTCGATCACAACGCCGTTGAAGCCGCATTCTTTCCAGAAGCGGAGATACTCGAGCATTCCGGTAAGATCGGGAATGACTCCTTTGAGGTCGGCATGAATCAGCTTCATGCGTGAGGTGTCCGGTTTCGTCATTTTTTCACTTCCTTTTTCTTTATTTATGGATCCCAGCAACCAAGTCCAATCGGATCCTGTTTATTTATAATGTGATAAATGAATCATTCTGAGTGATTTCTTTTTCTGTCTAAAATGATAAATCACAGTTTGAACAAGTTGATTTACGTGAATATATTATATCCATAATAATGCTTTTTCAATATGAAAAATGAAACATCAAATAGGAATAATGAATCATGCGGAACTCATCCAACAGCGCTTTTGCATCCTTTTCGGAAATCTCCTCCAAAATGCCGTTTCGTATCCGGTCCGTCGGATACGCAGAATTGCCTCCGGAAAGAAAAATTCCGCCGCGCATTCTCAATTCCGTGGAACTTTTCTGGTGTCTGAAAGGTTCATGCCGATTCATCTTTCCGGAAGGAGAATACATTTTGCGTCCGGGAGAAGTCTGCTATTATCTTCCCGGCGACACACATCTTCTTCAAATTGCCGAGGAAGGATTCTCCTATCGATGGGTCGCCTTCGAAGGATCGCAAGCCCTGAATTTCTGGCAGGGGTTCCGGTTGGAACGCATTCCCCACTACGCGGGAGAATGCCCGGAGGAGCTCTTTGAGAAACTGATCGTCGAGGTCAGGAAGCCGGGAGACCGCGCGATTCTCCAATCGCTCAACCTCGGCCTAAGACTGCTTGTGGAAAGCGTGGAAAAAGTCCGTCCCCGTGAAAAAAGCGTCCGGAGCGACCATGCAGAACTGGCAAAAGTGCTCATCGATTCTGAATTTTCCCAGCCGAACACCAATGTCAACATGGTTGCGCAGAGTCTCGGCATTCACCGGGTCTCGCTCAATCGGCTGTTCAATGCACGATTCGGGATACCCGTTTCAAAATACCTGATCTTCAAGCGGATGCAATTTGCGATATTTCTGCTGTGCTCCACCGGAATTCCCGTCAAAAACATAAGCATGAAAGCGGGATTTTCCGACAGCATCTACTTCACGCGTTCCTTCCGGCGGCTCACACGGCGAACCCCCACGCGATTCCGTGAGGTTCCGCCGAAACATCCGGAGAGATTCTTTCCTTCCGCCTTTCTTCGGACGGCAGGGAGTGAGGCGAAAAACTGAACTTTTTTTCTGATTCCAGTTGATTTTTCTCCGCCAGCGGGATACAGTAATTTACCCCGATTGAATCAAAGAAAGGATGGGTTTTCATCATGATGGAAAAAGCGAAAGTTGCCATGCTTGTCGCTCCGGGAAAATTCGAATTCAGAGAATTTCCCGTTCCTGAAATCAACGACGATCAGATTCTGATCAAAGTGGAAGGCTGTGGTGTCTGCGGAACCGACGGCCACGAATATAAGCGGGACCCCTTTCATCTATGTCCTGTCGTGCTCGGACACGAAGGTTCCGGAGAGATCGTCCGCCTCGGCAAAAATGTAAAAACCGACTCCGCGGGAAAACCCGTCAAGCTCGGCGACAAGATTGTCACCTGCATCATTCCGTGCGGAAAATGCCCGGCCTGTAAAAACACCCCGGCACGTACCAATCTCTGCGAGAACTGCGGCGTCTACGGACTCTTTCCCGACGACGAGATTCATCTCAACGGATATTTCGCTACGCACATGGTGATCCGCAAAGGCTCCACGTTTTTCAACGTCAACGGAATGACTCTCGACCAGAGAATGCTGGTCGAACCGGCGGCCGTCGCGGTCCATTGCGTGGAACGTGCCAAGACGACCGGACTCCTCCGTTTCGACACAAAAGTGCTGATTCAGGGATGCGGCCCGATCGGACTCATGGTGATGGCCGTTCTCCGGACCATGGGCATCGAAAACCTGATCGCCCTCGACGGCAATGACAACCGTCTGGAAATCGCAAAATCGCTCGGAGCGGCTCCCCGTTTCAACTTCACGAAATATCCCGACCAGAAGAAACTGCTGGACGAAATCAAGGCGGCGACCGACGGACTCGGCGCGGAATTCGCATTCCAGTGCACGGGTGTCCCGGCGGCCCACGCGGGCGTCTGGAAAATGATCCGCCGCGGCGGCGGCCTCTGTGAAGTCGGCTTCTTCCTCGATGGCGGCAACTGCGAGATCAACCCGCATTACGACCTCTGCAACAAGGAAGTGACGGCGGTCGGCTCGTGGGTCTACACCCCGCAGGATTATCCGACGACCTTCGATTTCCTGCGTCGCGCCAAAGGCATCGGACTCCCGGTCGAGAGTTTCGTGACGCACCATTTCCCGCTGGAACAGATTCTCGACGCCCTCGAAGCGAACGTCCAGATGAAGGGAATCAAGATCGCGGTGGTCAACAAATAGTCCGCAAATTCCGCAATTCAGGGCGGAACCACCTCAAAAACGGTCCCGCCTTTTTTTGTATCCGAACACAGAACATCCATCATCGCGGAAGGGTTCCCTTTTACAGAATAATGATTTTTTAAATCAATTATTTTAAAATAATGATTTATTTAAACAAAATAAATTTTCGAAGGCTTGTTTTCCGCTAAAGCGCCGCTATATTTCACAAAAAAAGAAAATGCGATACCAAATTGAGGATATGATCGGATGAAACGTCATTACGCGGCTGTCGACCTCGGCGCGGGAAGCGGCAGAATCATGCTCGGGACGCTGGACGAAGATTCCTTTTCCTTCCGGGAAATCCACCGATTTCCAAACAGGATCATCTCCATCGGCGGACGAAAATGCTGGGACTGGGAAAATCTTTCCGGAAACGTCCTCTCCCGGCTGAGGGCACTGAAAACCGAAACGGGAAACGATCCGCTTTCTGTTTCCTGCGATTCCTGGGCACAGGATTTCGGACTGCTCGGTCCGGACGGAAAACTTCTCGCTCCGGTAGTTTCCTACCGGGACGAACGCCTTGCCGGAATGCCGGAAAAAATCGGAAAAATTCTTGCTAAGGATGGATATTATACATCCGTTTCAAAAATATCGACTCTTTCCCAGCTCTGGTATCTTTCGGAAACCGCTCCGGTGCTGTTGGAAAAAAGTTCCGTTCTCCTGAACGTGGCGGACATCCTTCATTTTGAACTCTGCGGAGCCGCGAGTCAGAACTGGTCTTTCGCCACGATCTCGCAGATGTTCGATTCCGGGCGTGACACATGGGATTCCGGACTTTTGAAACGGCTCGGTCTGCCGGATCATTTTCTGCTGAAGCCTTGTGCGGGAAAAGTTCTCGGAACAACCGCGGAAGGAATCCGTGTGGTCTCCGGGATCGGCCATGACACGGCTTGCGCCTTCCATGGCGCGGGAAGCGGTGAAAACGAGCTGGTAATCTCCCTCGGGACATGGGCCATGGCCGGAGTGCTTCTTCCGGCGGACTTTGTCCGCGAACCGCTCGAGCCCCCGTTCGGCTATTTCGGAATTCTGCCGGGGAAGTATGCGGTGTTCCGCTCCATGCCGGGACAATGGCTACAGAACAGCTGTGTCACACAATGGAAAAATGAAAGGCGTTTCACCTCGCGCCGGAACTTTGACCGAAAGGTGGAAGAATCCGACTGCGAGGCATTCTTCGAGATTGATTCGCCGGAACTCTCCGCTCCGGAAAACATGCCGGAAACGATCCGTTCGCTGTGCCGGAAAAACGGAATGGAAGTCCCCGACATTCCGGGCGACATCGGCCGCGCAATCGTTCATTCGTTCGTGCGGACTTTCCTGGACGCGGCCGGGCATCTGGAAGAGATATGCGGGAAACGTTTCAAACGGCTTCTCGCGGTCGGAGGAGGAACCGCCAACCGGCCCCTGATGAGGGAACTTTCAAAACATTTCGACATCAGGGTTGGACCGACCGAAGCCGCGGCTCTCGGCAATATCGCCGTCCAGATGAAGCTGGATGGAGTCCCGGAAGAAAAAATCAGGCATTTTCTGGCTTCCGGGTGAATGGAATCACAGTGCAGAGAGGAACGACGAAGCATGCTCAATCTTTTTCCACAACAACGGCACGGTCCAGCCAGACACGGTTCTCCTTGGCTTTGCTCGCCGGATGATATCCGGGCCCTTCGAACTTCAGAGACACCCAGACCTCGTATTTCTTGTCCGGAGATTCCCCCGCGGTATACAGACTGCCCAGATTGAAACCGGCCGTCCAGCTTCCCATGGTCCAGAGGTAACAGGCTGAAGGAATCGGCGCATCTCCAAGTTTATAGAGGTGATAGCGGTCAATGACGATCTCGTCTTTGGCAATTTTCCGGTTCAAGAGAAAACGTTTGCCGACAGAATCATATAAACCGCAGGTAAAGGGAAGTTCCAGTTCCGCTTTTGGATCATAGATAGCCTGTCCGAAAGCAGCGTCCGGCGTTTTTGCAAACCCGCTGTTATTGATCTTTTTTGCAAACACCTGACGGATTTTTGCCGGGTCGATCTTATCCAGCGGAGCCTCCAGCGTCTTCGGAGTGCAGGAAGCCATGATGACGGCATTTTCAAGCGCAGTCAGAACTCCCGATTTCCAGGTATTGCGCAAATACTGCATCGGACCGTCCGGCACGCGCCGTTTGAGCGAGGCGTCCAGCGTGGCGCGGACTCGTTTTTCCATTTCCGCCACGCCGGGAAACAGGCCCGGATTCCGGCGGGAAAGGGACTGAAAATCATTCTGAAGCACGGCAATGTCCAGTCCCATCCGCGCTTCGCGGACTCTGGTGAGAGACATGGGATCGGAAGCGGTTTTCTTCTCCATCGCATCGAAAAGTTTTGTCCATCGTACCAGATTTTCAGGCGAAAGAACCGTTTGCGGAGTGCCGCTGCACCATGTGACAAACGCCGGGCTGGACATCGTGGCGTCATCCAGTTCACGGATGTATTCGACCATTTCGGGAGCAGCCGCGCCATAATAGAAGGAACAGAATTCCTCGATTAGCGACTGATGATCGGCCTGCGGATTCTGGAAAAGTTTCAGGAACATCCACGTCATGAGATCCCCGAAATTCATACCGGAAAAAACCCCGACGTCATGTTCGAAATAGGTTCCGTTGGCTCCGCCCTCCAGCAGAAGGAGCGTATCGACGGCACTGCGGCGGATTCCGCCGAACGGGACCGCTTCACCGCCGTAGGCCAGCGGATAATACCAAGTCCACAGGTGCTGGGCCGTATTTGCCCAGCCTTTCAGGTGCTTGTAGGTCTCCGCATTGTTTTTGTGCGCGAGGGTCTTGGAAAAATCATCGTCGATCGGCGCAAAAACTACGATGATGTTTTTCGGAAGTTTTCCGTTCATCACGGGCGGTTTTTCAGACTGGTTCTTGCGATACGCCAATGTGGAAAGATAGATATCCGGATATTTCGGCGCAATTATGCCGCTCAGTTCAATCATATAATCCAGCATCGGCCCGGCGAAACACTGGTATTTTTCTTCCAGTTTTTTGCATTCCGGGCAATGGCAGAAAGTCCCCGGCCAGTCCATGGCGCAAATGGAATAGATGCCGCTGGTCCCCATCAGTTCCACGCATTCCAGAAAGCGGCGGGTGAACTCTTTCCGCAAGTCCGGATTGCTGAAACAGAGCTGAAGGCTCAAAACCCGTTTTCCGGTGTTGTCCATGGCAAAATATTCGGGATGTTCCGCAAAATAATACTTTTCCTCCTTGAACTTCAGCGCCTGCGGATAATATCCTTTTTTCGGCGGAATGTAAAAGAAAAGCGTATGGCTCTGATGACCGCGCAGCGGCAGCAAAGCTTTGCTGCCGGGATATCCCTTATTCTCCAAAGCATTGCAGATGTTCAGACGGTTCCGCAGGAAAAACATGGAAGATGCCGGAAATTTATAATAGTCGCTTCCGATCAGGGCGCGTTTTTCATAGGCGGGCTTCTGCTTGTAGGGCTTGAAATCCAGCTTCAAATTTTTATGTTCCGGCACCAGCTCGTCGCCATAAGCGGAAAACCAGCGGACTCCGAGCTGATTTTCAAGGAAAGAATAAACGGCATACAGGACGCCCCATTCATCCCCGCCGCTCAAAACAAGAGTGTCCCCTTCCAGCGTCACGGAAGACTCCTGCGAGGCAAGCGAGGAGTCGCGTTTAAGGACAATGCGTTTGGAGGCATTTCCCTGCGGAAAATCGGCACTGGTACTTTTCTTCAGATAGCTTTGAAGTTCCTTCACGGCCAGAAGCTCCATAGGAGTGGAATTATCCGGGGCCTGAATTGCATAATCGGTCTTTCCGTTTTCCGCCAGTTTCACAGGCGCGGCGGAAAGGGACAGGGCAACAGCGGACAGGAGAAAAAGGACAATTGCTTTCATGATCTGTTTTTCTTTCATGGTTTCAGTTGGTTTCCGCGGAAATATAGGTCATGTTTTTGTTGATCTCCTGATTCAGGCATGAGCGAGCGCTGCCATCAAGAAGCCCAAGATTTCCCTTTTTATTATGGGCAAAGTTGACCCGCATCGTGCCGAAATCGGGGATTTCCCACGCAAAGTGCATGGAGGTATTGCTTGCCGTGATGGGGGATATTTTCATATCCACAATACGTCCCACAAGGGAAGGTCTTTTGAAATAGCCGAGTTTTTTGTAGGAAAGACGAGCAACCACACTCGGGTTGGAGGCATACAGCCACATTCCGTAACGGCTTCCGAGAGACCAGGAATACCCGTAGGAACAGCTCCGCGTCGCTGCCCAGGAATGAGTCATCGGTGAGGTGTCAGCCGGACAAGTAAGAAACTTGTTGACTTGAAGATAATTCATCCCTTTTGGAAGATAATAAGATTGCATTGCCGTGATCCAGCAGTCTTCCCAGCTTTGAGAAGTGCCGCCGACCCGTGCAGAGGGCAAAACCCAGTCACCGAAATCGTTGCTGTAAAACGAACTGAACAAACAGACCTGTTTGACCTTGTTCAGACAACTGACCCCTTGGGCAATGGCTTTCGCTTTATTCAGGGCCGGCAGAAGCATGCCCGCCAGAATCGCGATGATTGCAATCACAACCAGCAATTCGATCAGAGTAAATCTTTTCCGATTTTTGCCGCCGCCAGTCCAATTCATTCTCATTTTTTCTTCTCCTTCTTTTCGTTTTATCGATCGGTTCATAGATCATTTCCCTTGCTGTTTTTACCGGAGACTCGTGGTTCCGAGAAGCCAATCCATACTCTCTTTCAGCCATACCGCCTGATCCCGGAAACGGGGATGTCCGACAAATCCGTTCTGGAGCAGGACACAGCCGTCCAGAAGATTCCCATCCCTCAGGAACTTGAACAACTGCATCCACTGGAGCTTCCATAATTCCATGTCCATCGGGGCGATATCGTCGCCGAACTCGCCGTAATTCTGAAGATATACGCCGTGGTAGATTTTCTTGCCGGTATCCGCCTTCCATTTGTGGAGCAAGGGTCCGATCTCGGACCGCCAGAAATGTTCCGTCGAGACCCAGCGCCAGAGAACGACCGTGTCGATCTGCTCCAGATACGGGCGGACATCCTTGTGATAGCAGTCGGAATACATGACCACGGCCAGTTCCAGATTCGGATTCGCACTGCGGAGACGCTTCTTCAGCTCGCAGACCAGCTCCGGGGTGGTTGGGTGTCCGTTCACCTGAAGGAAATCATCCAGCACGACCCCTTTGATCCGTGGAAACTTCAGGGAAAGACGGCTGATCTTCTCCGCGCCGTCCAACGCGGCTTCCGCCCCGTGCGGCAATGCGCAAATGATGTCTCCGCGCCCGGAAAAATACGAAAGGTGTTTTTCGATACTCTCCCAGGAATGCATGCTGTTCATGAAAAAGGCATTGGGAAAACCGAAATAATCCGCCGCGCTTTCGAGACTGCAATAGTTCTGCGTGGTCTGGACAAAAGGAATCCGCACCGCGCCGGTGGTTTCCATGGTATAACCCCACATCCAGAATTTGTCTTTGATGTTTTTCGTCACTTCGGATCTCCTTTTATTCGTCATACGTCATATAGGCCGGACCACATTTTCTGGCGGTCGATCGTCATATTGTCCAGCTTCATATTCAGATAGGAGCGGGAGAACATCAGGGCGTCATGAATCGCCTCGCGGACGGGCTTGTCGAAGAGGACTATGTTCCACAGATCCACGTTCAGAACATTCATGCACACATAATGCTCTTCGGGCGTATGAAAGCAGACCGGACGGGCAAACTCGATTTTGCGCGGAAGGTTGGAATAGGGAAGAAGCGCAGCATTCTTCTCCTCCAGCGGCAGCATGCCCATTTCCGTAATGTCCTTCTGGAATTCCGGATCCTGAAGATGGCGGACCACCCGGAGGCTGTCGACCGGATGCGGGCTCTGCGCATCGACCGCAAGAACCACAGGGATCCGGGGCACGGCATCATCAACCGAATACATCAGCGCCCCGCCGTTGCGGAACGGACAATCCACGCTTTTCATGGTCATATAGTCGGACAGCATGCCGAAGAAAAACGGCGTGTTTCCGGCCAGAAATCCCCGGAAAGTCTCCACGGCACTCTTCGGATAGCTGATCTTGTATTTCCGCCAGTAGTCGGTAAGACGCCGGAATATCTCCTCATATTTTTCCGCAAACTCCGTTTCGCCGAGCTTCCCGTCCTGAATGTCGCGAAAGACTTCATCGAGATGATTCCCCAGCCGGAAAACCACATTCTGGGCGGTGCCGGGGATGTTCAGGGAAGCGGCTTTGGCTTTCGCCGTGACCGACTCCAGATACGCCACCTCCTCCGCATAATTCCGGTAGGAAGGTTCTTCAAATCCGAGTTTTTCGAGCAGGTCAAGATTATACAGCAGAACCATGCCGGTATAGTACAACGGCACCCCTGTATTGTCAAACATCCGCTCGGAATTCCGGACCGCCTCTGGAAAATACTCCCGGATATTGAGCAGATTTTTGTTGCAGACATAAGCGGAAACACTTCCCGCATACTCGTAAATGTCAGCCTCCGGAAAATGATCCGGAGCGCCCCGGTGGTAGAGGATTTCCAATTCCGAAAAGAGGGAAGTCTTCGAAAAGGAAGCGGCGGCCTTTTCCCATAAATGGCGCTGAGACGGCAGTAAGCTCTGTGTTGCGAAACGGATTTTCATATTCATCGCTATCGAGGAATCGTGCGTGCCATGAAGAATCTCAATCGGGAGCGAAGGCTCCTTTTCTTCTTGTTTTCCGACAAACACCCCGAATTTCGGCACCGTGTAAAGAAGGCCGTCTTCCTTGAGTTTCGCCAGTGCCTTGCGGACACTGTAAACATTGGCCCGGTACAGTTCCTTGAGTCTGTTTTCGGACTGCAGACGTGTACCGGGAGACAATTTTCCGCTGCGGATATCATCAGTTATATTTTGAACAATCCGCCTGAAGGATTCGTCTGACTTCGTGATTTCCGCCGCACTGACGGCACTGTTTTCCATTTTGCGCATTTTCAAAATCCAGATTACAAGTTGTTACAATTCGCTACAACACATATTATAAATGATAATGTTCGATTGTCAACCCCCTCTTTTCAAAAAGAAGAGACATTTTTCATGAATTCACCGGGAAATCATGGATCCTAACGGCGATCCGTTTGTTTTTTCGCTCTTTTTCAAGATTTCGGGCTTGACAAAACGGCTTTCGGAGGTTCTCTTATATTAGGTATTCACAACATCCTGACACCGGAGGGTCAAATCATGAAAGAAGTCATCCATCTGAGCGCTGAAAAATTCGATGAAATCACATCCAAGGGAATATGTTTAGTCGATTTCTGGGCAGAATGGTGCGGCCCCTGCAAAATGCTTGCGCCCATCCTCGATCAGGTCGCAGCGGAAGTCGGCGACAAGGCGCTCATCGCCAAGGCCAATGTGGACGAGCTTCCTGAGCAGTGTGTCAAATTCGGCGTGCGCAACATTCCCGCCATCTTCGTTCTGAAGGACGGCAAGATCGTTTCGCAGCTCAACGGCATGCAGGATAAAGCAAAGCTGCTGGCCGCCATCAACAACGCATGAACGATGACATTCATCCGCCTGCCGCCGTTCTTTCCCTTCTGCGCGGGAAAAAAGTATTCTGTTCCTTCAGCGGCGGCGCGGATTCCCTCGCCCTTCTCCTCTATCTCACCGAACTTCGCGAAAAAAGCTCTTTCACCTTGGAAGCGGTTCATTTTGAACACGGGTTCCGGGGCGAGGAGTCTTTACATGACGCCCAATTCTGCCGAGATTTCTGCATCGGACATGAAATTCCTTTCATGCTGTTCCACATCGACGCACCCGGCAGACGACGCAAGGGGGAAGGCGACGAGGAGGCGGCGCGCCGGCTCCGCCTCGATTACTGGCAGAAAATCGTATTCAATCCGGAGAATTCCCTGGTCGCGATAGGGCACCACGCGGACGACCGCATCGAAAATGTTCTCCTCCGCCTCTTCCGCGGATCCAACGCCTCCGGCCTTTCCTCCATGCGCGCCGTCCAGAAACTCGGAAGGATCGTGTTCATCCGCCCCTTCATCGAAGTCTCCAGGCAACAGATCGAAGCCTTCCTACGCAGTCGCGGCGTCGAACAGTGGTGTCATGACTCCACCAATCATTCGTGCGTCTATCGCCGCAACTTTCTACGCAATGAACTTCTGCCGTCCATCCGGAAGGAGTTTCCCTTCGCCCTTGCCGGAATCCGGCAATCCGTGAAGGCGCTTGAAGCGGATGCCTCCTTTCTGGAGGAAACGGCCCGGAACGAGTTCGAATCCCTCCTCCGGAATTCCACCGCGGAACATTGGCTCGCTCTTCCTCCGGCCGTCCGCGCACGGGTTCTGAGGCATTTCATTCAGACAGGCATTGGCGATAACTTCGTACCTGATTCAAAGCTGATCGCCCGTTTCAACCGTGCGCTGGAATCCCCCTCCTCCGGCGGCCTGAACCGGGTGCCTCTCCGGGGGCATCCCTCCTGGGAACTGCGGATCGCCAACGGAAAAGTATTCATCCTGAATCTTGAAAAAAATGAGCGCTTCACGGCGGTTCGATGGAATCCGGAAACGGAGGAAGCCGTAGAAGCCGGAAATCTGCTATTCCGCTCGGAAATTCTCTCCCCGGAAGGGGTCTATTATACGACGGACAAATCCAGCGCCTATTTCGACGCAGACAAGCTGAACTCTCCGCTTGTCATTTCCCTCTGGCGCCACGCAGAACACATGATTCCTTTCGGCAAGACGTCCCCGGTCAGCCTCAAAAAGATTTTTTCCGACGCAGGAGTTTCCTCGGCCGAACGCGACCGTTTTCCGGTGGTGCGGCTCACGGACAATATGCCGGTCTGGATTCCTTTCGTGCGCAACAGCGCCTTTGCTCCGGTCACCCCCGAAACGAAACGGGTTTTACGCCTTTTCGCTCTTCAGGAACATCTCAAGCACCAGCGCTGAGAAAAGCGCATAGCTGCGGTCCAGTCCGCATTGATGTTCCCCGAGCAGCGCCTCCATTCCGACAGGATCGAACAGGCCGCGCCGGATTCCCTCCCCTTCCAGAAGACGCGCATACAGAAGGTCTTTCCATTCCCGGCGGAACCAGGCGGCCAGAGGCACTCCGAATCCGCGTTTTTTCCGTGTGGCCAGACCGGGCGGCAGATACTTTGCGAAGGTGTCAGCAAGAATCCGCTTCCGATGTCCGCCCTTCTCCTTGAATTTATACGGCAGCGAGGCGGCAAATTCAACCGTCTTATAGTCGAGAAAAGGAGAGCGCACTTCCAGTGAAACAGCCATGGACGCGATGTCCACCTTCGACAGAATGTCGCCCGGCAGATAGGTTTGAAGGTCGAACTCGGAACAACTGGAGCAACTGCCGAAAAGGCCGTCCGGACTGAAATTGCCGAGCGTGGGCGCGACTCCGTCGAAAAACGCGCCCGCGAAGCGATGCTTGAGCGTCTCGTCCGTGTGGGAGACGATTCCCAGATACCGTTCCGCGCCGGAAAGCGAGGCTCCTTTCAGGAAACGCTTTACGCGCGCAGCGCGTCCCCGCTCATTTCCACGCAATGGAATCGAGTCGCAAATCAAACCGAAAAACACCCGCCGGACAGCGGGCGGAAGGAAATCGAAACACCCCAGCCAGCGCATGGCCAGATACCGTTCATATCCGCAGAAAACCTCGTCCGCGCCGTCCCCGCTGAGGGCGACCGTGACCTGTTCCCGGGCAAAACGGCTGAGAAGACAAGTCGGGATCATGGAGGCGTCGGCATACGGCTCTCCGAACTCGGAGACAAGCATTTCCAGCAGCCCGGCGTCGCAGGGTTCGACCACGCGGATGTGGTGTTCGAAGCCGTGTCTTGCGAATGTGCGCACACGGGCCGCGTTTTCCTCCGCATAAGCGCGTTCATCATAGTCTTTCTCATTGAACCCGATGGAATAGCATTTCAGGGGACCGTCAACCGCCTCCGCCGCCAGTCCGGCGATGATCGTCGAATCCATCCCGCCGGACAGAAATACGCCCAGCGGAACGTCGGAAATAAGGCGGTCGGCAACCGCACTGCGGACCAGACGGCCGAGTTCGGCGCAGGCATCCGGATATGAAATATCGAGAGCCTTTGAATAGTCCGCCTTCCAGTAGCGGGAGATTGTCAGTTTCCCGTTGGAAAGTTCCGCCATGAAGCCCGGAGAGAGCTTTTCCACGCCCGAATAAACGGTTCCGCGGGGAACGTATTGCAGGGAAAGAAAATCCCAGACGGCTTGCGGGTTCAGTTCGTGCGGAAATCCGGGATGAGCCCGGAGCGCCGGAATCGTGCTGGCAAAGACAAGCTCGTTCTCCGTCCGGAACCAGAACAGAGGCTTGACCCCGAGACGGTCCCGCGCCAGAATCATTTTCCGCTGTCTGGAATCATACAGGGCAAAGGCGAAAAAGCCGTCGAGCCGCCGTATGAAATCGCTTCCGTATTGTTCGTACAGATGTACAATCACTTCCGTATCGGAACGGGTCTTGAAGGTATGCCCCTGTGCGGAAAGTTCCTCCCGGAGCTGCCTGAAATTAAAGATTTCCCCGTTGAAGGTGACCCAGATGGAACCGTTCTCGTTGGACAGCGGCTGTGCACCGCCTTCCAGATCGATGATCGACAGTCGGCGGTGTCCGAGCGCGACGGAACCGTCCAGATGCATTCCTTCTCCGTCGGGTCCTCGGCGGACCAGTTTCGCCAGCATGGGACGCAATACCTTCTCATCGGCGGGAGTGTGATCGAATTGAACGAAACCGGCAATACCGCACATGATCTATTCCTCCGTTTCCATTGCATTGGAATGGTGAAGCAGGGCGAGAGAGCGGCGGCGGGCTTCCTCGAAAAGAGCTGCGGAATCGTCGTCGAAAACCTGTGAAAGAAAGCGTTCCAGAATGAGGTCGACCGCCAGAGGGGTCGGATGAAGCATGTCCTCTTTATAGAAACGATAGTCGCGGAGTTCGTCCTGCGCAATCTCGTATGCGGGAAAGTAGCGGACCATTTCCGTGTTGTCGCAAGCCGGATGAATGGCGCTCAGCAGATGGGCTTTCGAGCGTGAGTTCAGCACCAGATCGCCCGGATAGTGCCGGACCGGGGACAGCGTAAAAAGAATCACGCAGGAAGGATTGATCTTCCGGACCGTTTCGACAATCCGCCGCGTCTGAACGATGCACTCCTCCACGGACAGGATTTCGCGGTTGAAACGGGTTCCCGGAACCTTGTGGCAGTTGGCCGCGATCCGGCCCGTATCAATCAGCCGGTAGACCACGGCGGAGGAAAGGGTCACGATGAAAAGACCGCAGTTCCGGGCGACTTCCCCGAAAGCGGCGGCGGACTCATTGCATTTCCGTACCGCCTTCTCCTTGTCCCCGTCCGCAAAGGAACCGTGATGGAGCCATGAACGCCATTTGCCGTTGAACTCAAAAAATTCTTCCGCGCGGTATTCCTCCTTCGAGGCGATCCGCTCCAGCGCGTCCGCAACGGACACCGGATTGTAGAGAATTCCGTTGGGATTGGAGGCGGTGCGGAAACCGGCTTCGGCAAGGCGGACGGCGAACTCCTGCGAGAAACAGGAGCCGATCGAGGCAATCACGGCGCCGCGCCCGAACCGGGGCAGATCCCAGGTAAAATGGACGGGAGTCGTCAGGGCGCGCCGGGTCATGACATTTTCCTCCCCTTGGCGTTGTTGAAAACCTCGTTCAGACGCTCGATCAGCAGGGAATGACGCGGTTCGCGGACCGCGTTGCGGACAGCCATCGAGACCGCTTTCCGCGAGCCAACAAGCACCATCAGTTTCTTCGCCCGGGTAATGCCGGTGTAAAGGAGGTTCCGTTGAAGCATCATGTAATGCTGCGACAGGACCGGCATCACCACCGCCGGAAATTCGCTGCCCTGAGACTTGTGGACCGTGACCGCATAGGCCGGAGCCAGCTGGTCCGCCTCGGAAAAGTTGTAACGGACCTCTCCGGTGTCATACAGGACGGCAAAGCAGCTTTCCGCATGGTGAACGGCCGCGATGGTTCCCATGTCGCCGTTGAAGACGCCCTTGTCGTAGTTGTTGGAAATCTGCATTACCTTGTCGCCGGTATGGAACACGCGTTCGCCGTCACGGAAGCCGATGCCGTGGGGATTCAAAAGAGCCTGAAGCCGTTCATTGAGCTGGACCGTGCCGCAGACGCCGCGGTTCATGGGCGTGATGACCTGAATGTCATTTTTGGGGTCGAACCCGAAACGTTTCGGAATGCGGTCGGTCACCAGACGTTCGATCAGGGAGGCGACTTCTTCCGGCTCCTCCTTTTCGATCCAGTAGAAGTCGGAAAGATTCTCCCAGTCGGCGGGCGGAATCTCCGGAACCTGTCCGGTGTTGATCTCATGGGCGGCGCGGATGATCCCGCTTCCGCTGCCCTGCCGGAAAATACGGGTCAGGCGCGACACGGGGAACTGCCCGCACTGAATCATGTCGTTGAGAACGGAGCCGGGGCCGACGGAAGGGAGCTGGTCGGCGTCGCCCACCAGCACGACCGCCGCCCCGGGCCGGACCGCCCGGAAAAACGCCACGGAAAGCGGAAGGTCCAGCATGGATACCTCGTCCAGCACGAAAAGCTGATGAGGGAGCGGCTTTTTGCGTC